>Ga0131853_10002507_pt1 | contig 32796 bp, 12 predicted proteins | sample TergutLab28metaG_FD_92764 | JGI IMG/M metagenome (GOLD analysis project Ga0131853, IMG submission 92764) | Labiotermes labralis P1 segment gut microbial communities from Petit-Saut dam, French Guiana - Lab288 P1 (version 2) (version 2) | ecosystem: Host-associated > Arthropoda: Insects >... | reverse complement strand
TTTCGCGTCCGGGTAGCAGAAGGAATGGATTAAAATGTGTGTTTATAAATGGGATTGTTGAGGGAGGGAAGCGAAGGGGAGGGGGGGGGGGGGGGGGGGGGGGGGGTGGGGGGGGATCAATACTCATTTTAGTTTTGCCTGTCCCCTTGTTCTCTATATTTCTAATTTTATGTATGCTTGGTTGAGATGGTAACACAATGTGTCCTCTGCTGAGCGCAGTGTTACTGCCTGTCTCCAATCACTTCTTTGTCACCGTTGGACCCCTGTAGAGTATGACTAATTTGGATTTTAGGAAAATTCTCTTACCGCATCTCACACAACATGCATTGAGGAGTACTAAGACTGGTACATACCGTATGCTTACAACCAATGTACAACTGGGGAGTAAATACAGGCAATGAATGTGACTAATGTAGTTGTGATTTCAAGAATGGTGTCACCTCTAAGTAACCCACAAGCTCTTACAGCAGGCTGAATTTAAGTTGTACTGGTTAAGTTTAACTTGGACTGAGCTGTCACATAGAGGTGAACAAGGTGACTGTTACTAACCTGTCTTGACACATACATGATTAGTTGTACATTGAATAAGAAAAGGACTGTTGTATGTGTATAAGGGAAGGAACTGGTGTAATGTAAGGGGCAGCACACCAGACATGCCTAGCTTGACTGTTTGTAACTGGAAAAAAATATGTAATTTCCTGCAATCCTACTGCATAAGTAATGGTAAGATATGTTATAAACACTCATCTTCTTTGGTGTGGTGCTTGGTACCTCATGTGCCATTCTTTGGCGGACAGGAGAGCAGCTGTACAGGAAAAGTGTACTGTTCAGTGGCATACCGAGGGGGGGAGTTCAACAGCCCTTGAAATTCCGAAGGCCCTCCAAAATCATGCCAAACTCAACCCAATTGTGAAAACTGTTAAAAATTGCTGAATTTAGGACACCAACACCCCAAGATGTTCGGAAAAAAGGCAGTAAAATTCTAAAACTACCTAGGTTCGCAATTGTTTTACTTTAGCAATGACAAATAAATTGGTTGTCATCATAAATAGTCTTGAAGTACCAACAATTAAGAAAATTTTACTATATGAGATGAAATTTCTTGTACCAAATTACAGCTGCCTCCAGAACCCCTGACTAGGGGGCTACCACCCCCAGATCCCCGTTCTCCCTGTCCTCTCTGAATTTGTTGAACCCCCCCCCCAAACAAAATTCCTTCGTACACCACTGGTACTGTTTCGACACTGGTTAGTACAAATAAATTGTTCCTATGTGATGTTCAGGATAAAAAGCATGGCAACAAAGACATTGTTCAGAAGATGTTGTAAGTATCAGGAGGGAGGTGGCGTGTGAATATAATTATTACAGGATTTGGGGTTTGGTCAGCACTTGATAAGATCCAGTTCTTGTGGGATGTTAATGCCATTGTGATTGGTAAATAGCTACTGATGTGGAGCGGCACAGTTCCTCTGTCATCAGTGTCAAGCAGCTATCAAAACATTGCACCTTAGAAGACATGAACCTTTATCAGTGCTGCTGGAAGAACCTCAAATCTTTCATGGTAAATAAATGATGATGTTTTGGAAAAGCATAGTGCTCCCATTGTCAGGGTATAGCAGGCCAAGCAGAGTGTTTGTTGCTAAAGATGGAAACATATTTGAAACACTGGTTATGCATTTACCAGTTGACACTCTGTAGCAACCCAGAACACTTGGTGCATATTCATTGTTAATTTAATTATAAAATAGTTTTTGAATTTATTTTCATCTTGAAACAAGTCCGGGTGCAAATGTGAGAAAATTCTGAATTCAGGTATTTTCACATATATAGGTTTCTGAATTCAAGTATTTTCACATATATAGGTTGAGTTCAAAAGCATCTGATTCTTTGTTGCCGCCATTGCCATGTGACTGTCACAGTGTGTTCAAATAACACACCCAGGCTGACATAAATGTAGCCTAAGTCTGGTTTCTGTAACTGCTTGTACTGGATGATTGTGAATTAGTTTGAGTGCAGTTTCTGCCTTGACTGTGTGTCTAGTCTTGTCGGGTTTGGTCTGTCGTTTTTTGGTATCTACACCCTAATGTATAGGCAGTCTGTTTACCCTGAATGGAGATGGTATATTTCTGCAAAACTTTGATAACCTTTTACCACCAGACCACACAATCATAATCCAAAAGAACATAGTGTGAATCTTCATTGCTGTCTAAACATCATATATCTGTCTGTCTATCTGTCTGATGCATGTACACATGTCAATATGTTGCATTCCTTTACGTTTGGAAGGAGTTATGTAAGTGTAGTGAGTTCTGCATAGACTCAGATGTGTCTTAGTACAGTTTAAGCCAACAAATGCACACAATTGTAGTAGAGTTAAATAATAATATAATAACCACTAACTTGTACATGTTTTAGGCCAGTGAGGCCACTGAGGCCTGAAACATGTAGGAGTTAGTGGTTATTATAATATCATTGTAACTCTAGTACACTATCTTATAATAAAATCAACTAGATACACTAATTTCTCGAATTTCTTTTTGGATTAAAACTACATGTTTTGGACAGGACGTCCTGATCCTGCTCGCAGGCTGTCAGCAAACCTGTATTGTATGACGTATACCACTGCTGTGTGTACAGTGAAAAAACCCCTGATGGTGGACATAGGAACTGTCCAAACCATGTAGAGTTTTAATCCAAAAATAAATTTGAGAAATTAGTGCATCAGGTTGGTTTTATTATAAGAATTTATAACAATGCTCAGTCACCTGGACGTCATTCTCTAGTACACTTGTATGCATTTGTAGGCTTAAATTGTAGTAATTGAATTGTAATGCATGGAATGGAAAATGTGACATTTGAAATATATCTGTTAACACATCTCTTCTTCCCTGATTATTGCACTTTATTGTGTTGAAGGTATTAAAAGGTGACATTTTCATTTACAGGTGAATGTTGTATTGCGACTTCACAGCATCAAACCTCACTGGATGTTTGCATTGGACAATCTAGTCCGAAATGCTGTTCAGGCAGCTATCACTGTGTTATCTCCTGGTAAATTGTAGTATAGTGCAGTGTATATTGTAGTATACTGTAGTACAGTACATAATATAGTGCAGTGCAGTGTGTTGAATTATGATATAGTACAGTACGGTAGATTCCATTTGCCCAGTTCAGTTTTATTGTCTGGCTTAAGCCAAGAAAACACAATCAGAAAAGTGTAATCAGTGTTGAAGTACATGGTTTTCTCGTGCATTCTTTGCATCTTGGGATTCTGAGCATTTGTTGGTGTTCCAAACAATTGTGATGTAAACTGTGACACCAGTCTTTATGAAAACCAGATTTGCTATACACATTCTTGTAAAGGCTGTGATATCAAATTTTATCAAAATCCAGTCAGTAGAGTTGTAGTTACAACATGCAGTTGTACACACACACACACACACACACACACACACACACACATATTCATCCCTATGTTGTATGTTTTCATTTTATGCATGTCAAACAATGAATGCAGAATAAGTATGCTGTGATAATGTTCTGTTTTCAAGCAAATTGGTCTGCTGGCATGCAGGCAATGGGACCACATGTGTATCCCATGTGGGGAGAGACAAAAAAGCATATGCATAAAACCTGATTACATTTCAACCAGGAAGTGTGACAGTTTAATCTCTAAATGTGATTTCCATAGATAATCCTTCTTTTGATTCATTCCCAATACATTTTAGCTTTTGAGGGATACTGTGAATACACACATATTGAATGTGTATGATCCTGGAAAGACGGCTTGATAGAATAGGTGGTGCTGCTGTCAAAATATGATATTTTACTGGATAATATTTTACTGGAAAAGGTTGCAGTTGCTGTACTGACCAAACTGTTTGTACCTGTAAATATTGTAACTGGCAGGGCCATAGTTCAGGTCTCAGGCTGAGCTTCTTAGAGATAGGATATATTGGTGATTTGAGTATTAGCCAGTTTATGTAATAACGTAGTGAATATCAAATTTGGGTTTCATTGTCTATACTGATGTTAGATTTAGTTTCACAAAACCTACCCAGAAGCCTTGCTGCTAGCTGCCTCTGCAAACTCAGCACAGCACAGCAGTTCACTGTACTTCAGAAAAAGTACTGAACTCAACACTTTGTCAGTTCGTTACTCTGTAACTATTGTGACATATAGATGATACATCAATTCACCTCTATATATACATCTGCTTTGCAGAACATTGCCCTCGCTCGTTCACTCGATTACTCGCCTAATTTGAAATAACTTGACGCTGCTGACTGCTATGTACTTCTACATCGAAGATAACTTTATGTTGTGTATACAGTGTTCAATTAGTGCAACGCAAAGATTGAGATACTGTTAAACTTCAGTTACCTTCTGATTATACAAGGTGAGTCGTGTTGACTGAACTAGAAATTGTATTAATATCGAGCCGAGCAAGTTTGGTTGTTATTTGGTTTAATTTTAATAAGCCTAAATTCCAAATTACTCCTCGAGTAGATACATATATATATATGAGGTGAGACAAGTACTTAAACTGAGTAGTTCAGAAGTTATTTAGGTATTGAACATATTTGTACATTAACTAAATTGCTATTTTGGATTTCCTTTTATTTATTAGAATTAGTATTTTAGAATATACATTTTAGAATTGTATTGAATTATTTGAACGGCGTTACAACATCCTTGAATTCCCGATAACTCATACAGAGAAGTTAGAATGAAATAGTTGTCAACAGTAGGACAAGACTGTTGACATGATGGCAGCACTACCCTAGAGAGGTTAAGAGGTGAATCGACCCTATAACAAGTAGTGTCAACTTGCAGACAGAACAGGGAACAGGTTACCTGGGGTTAGACACTACAATAATATCAAAATTATATTATTTAAAATGTTGGATGTGCAGAGAGGGTTCACAGTTCAAACCTCTACTTGCACAGATAATGCATTTTTAAGATTGAAGGGGTTTATCAAACCCCTCTTTGACAAATAAGCTTGCCTGCAGGCTGGCTGTTTCTTAGAACAGGAGGGGAATTATGCATTCATTGAACAGTACCTCACTGTTACTGACCTGGCATTATCACTGGGAAAGTAGGTGTGTGTGTGTGTTTGTGTGCAGACACTGTTGTGCACAGATTATTCTGGGTTACAGAGCTTATTCTTTGTTTGTAAGATCACCAACAGCATTCATGTTCATCAACCAGTATTTTCATAATTGTAAATTGGCAGTCAGTATGATATAATCACTTGCATGAACATTATTAGTAAACCTAAATAAAGTGCAAGCTGTGTGATTATTGTGTAAAGATAGTTTGTGGTGATTAGAAACAACTTGGCAATCTGTGGTAAACATTCCTTGAGAGCAGGCTCGTGTTGAGTGTTGAGAATAGTGTGAATTCATAACTGTGAGCTGGGCAGTTGTAAGTGGGTGGTTACACTATATAAATTAGTTGCTACATGGGGACAGAATATGTGCAGAATTTAAGTCTCAGGCTTTGTATGAGGGTCACTCAGAGAATGAATTTCTGTGGTGTATAATTTTGTAACAATTACTGGAATACAAGAGAAGTTGGATACAACATGTAAATAAAATGCCTCAAAATAGATTACCCAGGGTAATGAAATACCACTCTCCAACTGGCAGAAGGAATCATGGTAGACCTTTGAAGAGACTTCTGGATACATGAGACTGGAATGGGTCAACAAGTGGCCCAACTCCATGAAAGATATATGATTATGATGATGATAGTTTTGTAACTAAAGTGACTGTGAGTGTACAAGGGAAACTGGTTGCTTAGTGGTTATCATCCATGTCGAGCACTAAAACAAAATCTTGGTGACCACATATTGAGAGATAATCATGAGGTTGAAACAATTCTAACATGATAGACGATAATGTAGGATATGGACTTCTATCAGCATGAATAGAAAAGGTTATCCCACTGTATTATAAATGCCTTAGTTAATGGTGTGGGTTGTATGGTATAGTAGTGGGATAGCAGTACAGTTAAATCTGAACTGTTACGATTAGAGTTGAAAAAGAAGAGCCCAAAATATATGTATTGTAAACTTTTTTTCTGACCGTTCTGTATTTTTTTTTCTGCAGAGATATTTGTAAGTGTAAACTAATTACCTTATTACCTTTCTGTTATTTTGGTAAAGCTTAGATGAATTTGCTGTATGTTCTGAGCTTGTGAAAGAGTCGAAGATCATGCTTTGTGTTACAGAGCTTGGAGCACACTTGGGCGGACAGGATCATCCTGATGGGGCCTCAGGGGAACCAACAGAGGAGGATTCCAAATCTGGAGTGTCAACTGTAAACTCCAACAAATCACAGAAGACTGTTGACAGCTTTCCTAGTTCAGTCAAGTTCCGGTTGGAATACAGGGAACAAATGGGCATCCTAAAAGCTGAGAATATGAGGTAGATAATTTGTTTCTTTTTATTGTGTGGATGAGTATGAAGATTGTCAGGTTTGAACACAGTATTTCATGTCACTTGATACAGGTTACTGCAGGAACTGCTGGAGAATCAGCGCACCTACCAAGCACTCCTGAAACAAGGTCTCGAAGAACACAAACTTCAGACCCAAGTATTAGCCCAGATGATGCAGCAGTTGAACTTGGTTGCTGGTGGGATGAAGTCACGCACAGAATCTGGGTGAGCTGTAACAAGCTTTCAGAGTTTGTGGTTGGCTTTTTAGCTTTATTCTTGATTAGTACAATGTTTCTCAGACAGTGGCCTGTGATTTTGTTGTATCAGTTCATTAATTCCAGTTAGCATTATGCTGTATGTATTTATAACAGAAAACTGCTCAACATTATGTGGAATGTGCTGTGTGACTGAGTACCTGTTTAACAACCTCATGACACCATTTCTCAGAAGACTGTAATTGTGAAAGCTGAGATTGGTGGAATAGATGAGAAGAACAGAGGAAATAAAAAATGCATGTCTGTATGTAAAACAGGGGACTATTTATGAATGCATGTATATGTTCCTTGATTGTGTGTGTGTGTATGAAAGTTACAATTTGTGGTATTAATGAAAGTTATCTCAAGGGAGCAGCACCACTTCAGGCAGTCAAATGCAACACTACTTATTCCTATAAGCTGTTTCTTCCCCCAGGTGGAAATTGTAACTTTTTCTCATTGAATTTTAAGTGCAGATGTGACTGGTGTGATTAAAATGGGCTGTTACAGAAACTGGATTGAAATGTCTTTGACTAATTTCCTCTGGTAGGATTCTTTTAACATCATGATAAATCATCATGTTCCATTAGAGTATGAAATTTATTGAGCAAGTAAGTAAGCATTAACTTGTGGAAATTTATCCTGTACTGTGGAGTTAGTTTAGGTTTCTTCTGCACTGAAACTTCTTCCTTGAATCTTCCTAACATAGCCCATTTCTAGCTTGATTGGTATTTTTTACTCTTTGGGATGCATGTGTGTGTGTGTGTATGACACATGACATGCTGAGTGAAATCTGAATGTAACTGTTTAAATTTGCAGTAAGGATATTTGTAAATTATAGTTATATAACATTTGCCCAGTAGCTGACAACTATCTCTTACAAACAAACAAAAACAGAAAGCATTGCTTGTCCATACTGTTAAAACAAGTATTTCTTTTCTGAGCAACAAGAAAGGAATGTTTATTCCATGAGAAATTGAAAGCAAGTGCATCTTTCAGGCTTTGTCTAACAAATTCACACTGCATTACCACAAATGTAAATTAGTCTCATTGGTTGCATCCAAAATCAGGTAGTAAAAGTGGATTTGAGCCTTTTCATAGGCTACCCCCTCAAGATCTGTTTGCAGGGTATTTCTTGTGTAGCTAGGCTTATGTCCTGCATAGCAAAATCATGTAGTTTCTCAGTGGGTGGTAGTTTTTACATTACATGTATTACTGAGATATTACACATATTGGACACTCATTATCAAGTTAACTCTTTCTGCTGAGAAATATTACAGCATTCCTTCTCAGTGACTTCAGATTGTTCATTGTTTACTTCCAAATTGTGGTACTTGTGGAACTGGTATCACACAGCCAGCCTAGTTCCTTTGACTTGCCTTGTGTTAGGCACTAGTCGCTTCCTGTTGAGATTGACCAGGGTGTAGGAGTTGGAACATCATCTGCCACACACATGTAGCTGTTATGTTCTTGTACATGATTCACAATCCTGGAACTAGGCCTGTGTAAGAATGTTTGGTCACACCTCAGTGTACTGTTAAATGCATTATCCCCAAAGAAGGCTTGAATGAAATTTTCACTGTACAAGTAGTTGAATTACTTGATTGGTGATTCTCCACAGATACAGTTCCCAGCAGTCTGGATGCTCAACTGAAGGTGCACATCCTGTTGGCCTCCTTCCGCAAATCAGCATCACTGACAGCTCAGCTGATCCTAAACTTATCGAGTGGCTTCGAAATCTGCAGCTTGATCAGGGTTCTATTGATAAGGCAAGTAACAGCCATTGATTTTTGCAATTGGCTGTGTAATCTTGTAATAAGGCTGGTACTATTATTTTCTTAACTTTCCTTAACAACTCCTATATCTGTGCATACTTTCCTCTTTTCTCTGGCCCTAATACGGTGTTGCCCCTTCAATGGGGCACCTCCATGTAATTACATATTATGATGTGTTGTCAGTTTTTACTGTGTATCACGTAACGTTACAACTTTATAAATAAGTATACACATTCATTCAGATATGAACTTAAGTGTTAATACCATGCAGTATTGGGGACCGCAATAGCACAGTGGTTAAGGTGCTGTGTTACAAATCGGAAGGTCGCTGGTTCGATTCCAGATGGTGTCATTGGAATTTTTCATTGACATAATCCTTCTGATCGCACTGTGGCCCTGGGGTTGACTTAGCCTCTCACAGAAATGAGTACCAGGAGTATTTCCTGGGGGTAAAAAGCGGCCATTGCGTAAGGCTGACAGCCTTACCACCATCCTGGGCCATTGTCACGTAATCTGGGAATCTTAACTTCCTGGAACCCTCTGGGCACCTCAGGCCTGTAATGGGACTGATTTACCTTACCATGCAGTATTTCAAGTGGTCATCAACATTTAGGAGAACACGTCTGCATCTTTAATATACAGAGTGTCCAGCTTGATGCACAACCAGCTCATAGAGTGTGCATTAACTACCTGCATTATGCAGTGCTTTTTTATAATGGGACTGCTGTCCATACAGCATATGACATAGATGCTGCATGGTGATGACAGCTATTCTACAGGCCTCAGTCCTACTCTCACTCCCTTAAAAACAGTTTGTAGAAGCCAGTTTGAGACTACACAGATTGTAACCCAAAAGTATAAAACTTGAATTTTCATTAACTGTTTGGTGCTAGAATTAATTTGTGGTGGATGCTGCAGAAGAATGGAATTCAAAGTACATCTGTATAAGGAAGGGCATTAAATGCCATCACCTTAATATGATGTTAGGCCTTTTGAGCACCAAGCTGTGTTATGTGTAAACCTGACATTTGGTGCCTAAGGGTTAATGTGAAAACCTCAAACCCTATACACTCCTATTTCAGTGTGTTATGGTGTATTAGAGAATTGTGTATTTTTTGAATTCCTAATTCAGCTTTATATGTTCGTCTTCAGTTCCTGTTTGAAGAATACTGCCTTGATGATGTACTGCTGTACTTTACGCGTGAGGATCTAAGAAGACTGTATCTCAGGTAGGGGATCTTCAAAGTGGCTGTATGGTGACTGGAAAGTCAGGTTATTTGACTGTTGTTTGCTACATGTGTTTCATGTGGTTTTTAAATTTGAGGTACTGGATATTACAGGAAAGGTGTATTTTCTAGCACCCTTTGACGAGTGGGTTGCATGCAACAGAACATTGTAGCTAATGTATGTATTTGGTGTACCTAGCAACTTCATGGACAGACATAACCATTTAATTTATCATTTGATATGTTGTTGCAATTTTCCTACTGCCATTTGTGTTACCTTTTCGTCAGTACATATGTACTGTGATGTACACATAATCTTAAAAAAACAGGATGTCAGTAATTAATGGTTGAACTCTCGGAATTGGTACTGGGTGCTGTGGATTGATTGATTAGTTAAATATCATTGGCCCCCTAGTCAATTTGTATTTGTTAGGGTTTTCCAGATTATTCAGTGAGGTGCTGGATATTGCAGCTTTTTTACTCCTTTTGTGGGTAATACTTTTGAAATTTTTAGGTGACATCATCCCATTGTGTTAGTCAAACAAATGTTTGTTAATCTTTTTGAACAACACATCTAGATGACCTCGTATGTTGGTTCACAAAAAGAGAAAAGAAGGGGGAGAAGCCTCTCCTTACAAACAGTGGGTATAAGATTCTTGTAAAATTTTTGATTAATATTCCAAAAATGGAATAATGAACTCCATTAAAATTGATGGGTGTAGTATGTTGCTACACTTTGCAGGAATATTCAGATGTTTTGAAGTAAAAATAGACTGTAATATAAATACAAAAAAAAATAAATAAGAGGTGTAGTGAAAAGCATATGTTATCTGTTTTATTATGTTCATATTACAGAGGGTGCAAAAAACTAGTTTATGTGACTGTTTTTACCAAAAAAGGGATGAGAATTTGGACAGAATCAAAACTACAACTTTTGAGCACAAGTTGGCAGAGTATAACCACATAAAAAAGAGAATGGAGGAGAGACCTGCAGAGTGATATTTCATCCCTCTGTACTGGTGACTAGTTTTTCTGTACAATAATTAATTGAAGTGCTGTATTTTACTGTTATTTGACACTGTGACTTAAATACCATGAATGTCAGAAATAATTAGGTACTCTATGAAAAACATAAATCATACACTTTAATGGTAAAATATACAATCACAATACCTGGACACATGCTGACAGCTATCACGTTTGTTCAACAGTTTGAATAGGTGACACCATGTAAAGATCATATTTTACAACATACTGCACAGGAGTTTGCACTGTTATCAAAATTGTATGGTACTTTTTCAGTGTATTATTAAGTTCTAATTGACCAAAATGGTTCAGTTTTAGTTTTGCAGTAATTTCTTTATAGACCTCTACAGTTTCACTAGTTGTAATGAGATACCCATAAAATACACATTTGTTTTAGGATGTGATGTTTATGTTGACAAATGCAAATCTGGCTGTAATGAGTGCACATTGTAATGGAAGTGTCTCGCAGTGTTGCAGACTGTTAGTATGACAGACTTCTACCATAAATGATACATTTATTTTCAGCAGTTAATTGAACTTAAAACTTGTTTTCTGAAAAAGATCTTTCTGTGGGTGTGCTGAATTTTATGTAACACCATGTGTGTACATATGAAATTTTTGGTAGTCAAATGGATACAAGTTTAATTTTGAAAGGGTGCCTGCTTCATTTTTTACTGCAGCTACTATTGTTGATTACAGGCAGCAAAAACAATTATCTGTTAACGTAATGACCACCAGTCACCTGAAAATAGGATCAGAGCCAACTCTTGAAGCAGGTGTATGTTGAATATACTTTGGACATTATACTGCATCCATCTTAATTGTGACATAATTAACCTTTTAGGCAGTCTTTAGAAACTTCCTAAATGTTTTTGTTGAGAATATTGTATGCTTTTCTTATCTCCCATTTCATGCATGCTTACAAAGGTTAGGATATAATTATATAGTCATTAAGTCCTTGAATTTTAACTGCATTTAAATTTAGATTTACAGATTTATAACCAGTCTTTGCCAGCAAAACACTTGATAAATGCAAATGCTGCATGAAAATGAGGACCTGAGATCTGCACTCTTCTGGGATTCTGCACTGCATAAAAACCCAAAAGAGTGCAGATCTTATTTCAAATATTGCAGAAGCCTGAAATCATACAAATGAAGAACTGGTATACAATTGTGTATGGTCAAAGTTCAGTGTACGGGCCAGGTAGCGTAGTCGGTATAGTGACTGGCTACAGGCTGGGATGGTCCGGGGATCGAATCCCGGTAGGGGCGAGATTTTCCGCACCCATCAAGACCGGCCCTGGGGCCCACCCAGCCTCCTGTACAATGGGTACCAGATCTTCCCCGGGGGTAAAGAGCGGCCAGGGCATGACGCTGTCCCCTTCTAGTGCCGTGGTCAAGAAAGAGCAGAGCTATACCTCTACTCCACCTATGGGCCGTACGGCCAGTACAGAGCCTCAGTGCCTGTGCAAGGGTGCACTTTACCATTACTTTTTAAAGTTCAGTGTAGTATTTCTTCTGTTTATAGGGGAGGAGTAGAGCTCCGAGTGTGGAAAGCTATATTAAAGTGGCGACGAGAGCATCGATCACCTTCAAACTCTGATCATGCAGGAAAAAATCACAGGTTGTCTCGAAATTCTACCCATACAAATACAGATAAACTAGCAGCTTTCAGAAGAAACAGCAGTGAAACTCCTGATTGTACTGATTAATTATTTTGAAAACATTCAAATTAATGTAGATCATCTGCTGTTCATATGAAAGTGGATTATATTGCCATAATTGAAATCAAACTATGTTTCAATTTGCTGTCTGGAGAAGGAATTAGGTTCATGTGGATATATTTCATAGTTGTAAGGTAGAGGTGATTTATTTGCAACTGCTGAAATTTTTCAGATTAAATAATATGGAGCAATGTTACTAAAACAAAGTGTGTAGCTTGCTAATTTGGTAGGCAGGACTAGTCACATAGCAATATATATATATATATACATGCAGGAAAATAATTTTGATAGAAGTGTTGTGTGTTTGGGATAGTTTGTGTGTGTGTGTGTGTGTGTGTGAAGATGAACTAAGTGCTGTATCAACATTACAGATTTACATTACTGAACTATAATTTCTAACTAGTATGGAAAATGATGTTTCTTCCCTGCCCTTGTGGGGGGGGAGGGGGAAGTTTATACTTGGGTCATTCCATAAGCTGATTGGTTCTGACTGTGGACTGTATTAAATTGTGTTCATTGGGTGCTCAAAAATGTTTTGACAATGTAAAATGTTAGTGTTTAGTTTTTATTGTTGCCGGTCATGTGTGTGACATATTTTTCAGGTATAGCCTGGATAAATGATTAGACATGGGTGTAGTTCTAGAAAGAACATAACATACACCTGCAATACACACAAGAGAAAGTAAGGAATTTTTGCATTATCCTTGTGGGCTTTCATAGTGGAGTGCATATATAACACTTTGTTCATCATTTTTCTTTTGTGTATTGCAGATAAGTTTTGCTTTGTTTCTAGCTGCATACTCTCTGTATGCAATATACAGCGAAGTTCCTAGCTTAATATTTTAATATTGTGTAGTTCATTTTATTTTTAAAGTGATATTTCCCTTTTATTTTGAATAATATTTGTAAATCTAGTAAGATGTGCAACTGTGTATCTCTCTTGTTGATAGTTTATGCTTCCATATTATTTTCAGTTGTGTGGGAGAGGCGTTTCATAAATGTAGTATATTTCTTCCTTTGCAAGAACAGCCAGCTTTTCTTCTTCATGAACTTTGCATGCATCTGGGTTTGTGTTTTGTGTATTGCACGTGGCATGTGGATCAGGATTTACTTAGCTGGTTTGTTTCAGAATGACTCGTGTAATTTTCTCTCCTGTGATTTTCTTTCAGCTCTTCAATAGATGATGGGTTTTGTTGTGGAACGTATTACTTTGTCATTACACTTCTGGTATTGTATCTGTTGCATTTGTTTTGCTTCTTCATCAGTGGATAAGTCTTCATATTAGAGAGAGCAGACCAATTCTCATGCATTACTCTCTCTATGGTAGATCAGTGGAAAAGTTGAAGCAGGAAGAATTTAAGTGTAAGAATTAGGAAAGAGAATAACATGACACATGACTTTTTTAACAAGTTCTCTTTCAAGTCATTCAGTAGTCAGCTTTTCAAGAAGTGGTTGTGCACTTCATGTGTGTGTGTGTGTGTGTGCGTGTGTATGTATTATAAGTATGCTTGAAAGATTGTGGGACATTGTCTTGTGCTGGTGGGATGAAACTAGAGTTGTGCAGGATTGCATGCGGAGAGTTGTTCATTGGCTGTACTTTCTATAGTACTTTGTTACTTCCAGTTCATATCCATATTTATAGATAATTTTAACCACTGTGATGGTTGTAAGTTTTCAGTTTTTCATGAAGATTGTTCGGCTTATTGTTCTAGAAGTCGTGACACTGGTTTTGTAGGTTGTCACATTTCAGAGGAGCATCTTGACTACATCTTCAGGTTGGAAGGAATAGGGTCTGAGTTGGTGCCAAAATTATTAGAATGAGACCTTGATGGGGCTTTATCCTCTCTTTCTGTCACTTGGTTCTGACTGGCCACATTCTCTCCCTAATCACTTCAGCATCATTTTGGACCCATTCCCTTCATCCCTGAAGATGGAGGTAGCATGTTCCACCACAAATTTGTGTAAAACTGCAAAAGTGGACAGTGTCAAAGTTCAGCAGACTGCATTCTGTATTCCTCTTGATATCAGGGGTGACAGTCTCCTCTTAATACCATTTAAACTCGTAGTTGCTCAAGATTTTTCATTGTGATATGTATTGTTTTGCAGATTAGTACAAGTACCTGTTACTTGTGTTGATTTATATATTGGCACTAATAACATGGTAGTGTCAGATGCTGATATATTATCAGTATGGAAGTAAAGTTTATTCATATATCTTATAAGATGGACTGACATAGACAGTCACAGTGTGGCTCTTTCCTTGTACCTTGCTGCCACTTACAGTCATTAATTGTTCTAAATGTATTGTTATGTCATATCTTCAAGTAAAGAACTAGGATTATTGGTAAAATAATTGAAATGCATATATCTGAAAGGACATGTATTAAAATTCACTTCGTTGTGAGAAACATTTTTGATTTGCGGTTGCTCTATTACATTTGTGTTTTTTTTACTTCAGAAATGTATTCATATTTTTGAAAGGTTTTTGTATATTCCGTTCTCTTCTCATGTATACCTCAGGGCTGGGCATAAAAATTTTAGTCCAAGCTTGTCATGCAAATGGATGTCAAACCTGCACACCTCTAGATGAAACCCATTTTCTTTGTGCCTCATCGTACCTATTACACTGTTCTAAATTACTGTAAGTGTTCATATTGCTGTCCCTATGTTCATTGTGACATTGTGTTGCAGCATCAGAAGTGAAAGGTATGTGCACTATATCAGAAATCAGATGTGTGTGTAACAAAAACTATGATCTTTTTCTGTGATAGTACTAGATTCTTTGTTGAGCTAATTTGAATGAAATTTATTTCAATTTGCTATGAAAAAATCTTGAAAGACTTCATATGTGGGACTGAGACTGCTTTTATAGTTTGAAAAATTACAAGAACCTTGTTATATATGTACATAGTGTGAATGCAGGTTAATTATGTAAGTTTTGATTAAGTGTGGAAATGTATAATTCATGGTAATAATCACAGGCTTCATGTGCATGTCCAGTTTTGTGGTAGAGCAGTGAGAAGCAACTGCAGTATGTGTGAAACAAACATTATTGTTCTGTAGGTAACTTAACTTGTTCAGAAATTGCCATTGGTGGGTTACCATTATAATTTGTGTGTACAGCAGATATCAGGAAAATATTCATGCTGTAGTTATATGCTCCTAGGAGAAAAATTTTTACGCCCTTGCTGACGATTAATATCATCTCAAGTTATTCTGAGTTGGAATAAGTGAATGATTTGCTAGCAGAGTTCACCCTCTTCCAAAAATATGGATGTGTGGCTTTCAGTTTCTGATCCTAGTTAGTTTTAACTATTAATATTGAAAAAGGTAACAATTATAAATGTTCAAAAAACAAATGTTTTAAACATTATACATAGAAATAATGGTGTGAAATAATTATACACATAGCATGTGTTCTGTCTGCGTGTGTCACGTACAGAAGTGATGCAGTTTTTGTCCGTTCTTCCAATTCATTGTGACAGTTTCTGTCTGAACACTGGGATAGCATAAGTGATATAATGCCTGTGCTGTGGGCTGGATGAGCAAGGAATCATGGTTAAATTCCCAAAACGAGAAGTAGTTTTTCTGTTCCCTAACATGTCCAGACAGGCTCTGGGGCCCACCCAGCCTCCAGCTGAGTGGGCACTGGGAGCTCTTTTCCTAGGACTCAGGTGTTGAAGACATGAAGCTGACCACTGACCTCCTCCCAGTTCCAAGGTAAAGAATTGGTGGAGCTATATCTCCATTCCCCCTAATAGTGTGCAGAGGGACGTTACATTTGTGTTATTTTGTCTCAGTCTTTATTACTGAAAGAAAAAGGTTTCGGATGTGAAACAGCCGGTTGCTTCTGTTGCTTGTATAGTGCCTTAATTTGTGCTTTATGATACTAGAAATATTTTGTATTGCCAAGTGTATGCATGCTGTGTGGCATGTACTTGCTTATGTGTTGTTTTGTATTACATACGTTACTAAAAATTCATAATTTCCTGAAACACTTTGGGGCATCCTGCGTGATTTTAAGTTAATGGATTTCTGAGATGCGATGCTATGGATTGTGGAATGTAGTTACCAGTGTTTTGGATACAGGATCCTCTGCAACATCAGTACTTGTCTACAAACAACACAGCATATCATCTCAGACGTTTGTAATATCAGTATTTACCACTGTGAAAACCTCATTTGGATGATTTTGTTGGTATTGGTTGAATTGAAATTTTTCACATGCAAACAGTACCCAGAATTTTCTAGAAGCTGCCCCATTGTGTATGTGTGAGTGCATTTTCAGTGATTGGAATGGATGAAATGAATAACTGAGCATATCCTTACAAAGTAAAAAAAATTACCGGAATTATTCAAAATATCTTCCTGGTGACTTTTTTGAAATTAGCTAAATGTAGCATCTTTAAAAAAATATGTTTGCTTGTACTGTATTGAAAAAGGGCCTCATTGCTGAAGCATAAAATACACTGGCAGATGTACGACTTTAGACAAGTTTGCTGGTATACCTATCATTTTGTCCTCGCTGCTGTGTAAATATGTATGAATCTTAGCATAAAATTCATTACAGGGCAAGGGCCAGGTTTGAATTTTGACTTTTAGTGTTCATTGAGTGGTATTTGACATGATATCCCATAGTGACTGTAAGCACTGGATCATGTAGAGTGACAGAATTGTGTGTAGGAAGTGTGTGCTAATTGGCAGCTCCTTGAGAAATGTTGTCAGTTGAAATCAATGCATGTACTATTAATTGTTATTTATTTTATGTTTTTTACACTGAAGTTTTTAATTTTTGTTTTATTCTCAAATGAACTTTTTTTCTAAAAGACATCTACTAAAATAACATTCTTTTTACTACTGAATTATTTTTGGTTTCCAAAAGTTAGCTTAGCAGGTTACAAATATCGAAGTTAGATGGCTAAACAGTAGAAATACATACATTATGAATGATGTTTTGAATTTACAACTGTAGTTCATGAGATTACAGTTTGAAGGTATGTTACGGTACGGTTGGGGTGTGCATGGATCCATGATCTGCTTTATAGAGTGGAATAGTTTTACCATTTAGGTAAGTTCTGTAAAGCTTCAGCAAAGTCATCTACTAGAATTATTTTACATGTCCTAAAATATTTTTAGTCATCAGCATTTTCCATGAAATGTCTGGAACCTAAATAGTTCATTCATGTGGGTATGAAATTCACTGCCTTTTAGGTGAGTCATTTCTACAGACAGGACATCATAGTACCCAAGAACAGTCAGAAGTTGACCCAAAATATTAGTTCTGTTGTGTAAGAATTCTTCAGCTATATTTGTATTTCTGGTGAGTTCAGAACTTTCTCTCAGTATCTGTCCTCTTATTTCATTGTGAGTGGTGTCCAGTAACTAGCATAATGTTGGGGTGAGTTTCTTAGCAGGACTGGAGATTTTTTTGCAGTGTTTGTGCACATTGTTGTTCTTGTCCGCTTCTTACACTGAGTCCATCACGTAATCTCCTGTTATACTCGTACCTTCAGTATTTGCAGATTTCAACGTACTCATATACTTGAACCTTACAGTGCCTTGCATTACATATACCCATCATGCAGAGTGGTGCAAAAAATGCTGGACAGCAGGTTAAGGTGACAGCATTTAGTAGCTTTCCTTTGCAGATTTCATTTAAATTCTGGCCTTCTACAGCAGCTGCCACAAGGCATTTCATTCCAGTGCCAGTGTTAATATACACCCCAAGTAGTTAAACAGTGAATACTTCAGTCATACATAAATATATACGATTGAAGGTTCTCATTGTTATAATTGTGAAGAGTGTTGTCTGCAGGGTTGTGATGCCATATGCTGTATTTCATGGAACCTGCTGGCTGTCATCGGAGCAGGTGAATGAACTCTGATGCTAGAGGTAGCAGGTTTCTTTGGAATGTCAGTCAGTAAATTTATACCAGATTACATGGCATCACAACCTGGAATCAGTAACCTTCATGCATGATTGTGTTTCTCATATTTACAGGCAGCAATATTGTGCAGAATGTACATGATAGGAGTGTAACTAATGCTTAAAATTACTAGGGGTGTTGCATGTGTTTATTTCCTGTCATTGTTCCTTGGAGTTAAAAGCTAAATAGACATTAGTAAGCAGTCTGTAACTTTCACAAGTGACAGTTGTAACAGGAATTAATAATTGCTTTAACGTTTGTTTATATATCTCATAATTATAAGTACCTGTTTATGAGGTCAGTCAGAAAATAAGTTTACAATACATCGTGTTCTGTGTTCATCGTTCTCACCTCCAATAAGAGTACTTAGTTTTAATTGTACTGCTTTTCCACACAGTCTCCACCAGGGTTGAGACATTTATTACAGTATGGGAGGAGCTTTTCTATTCCATGTTGATATAAGTTCTTATATGCTTGTTATCAGCCATTGCATCATAGCCATTTCCATCTTGCAGTCATCTTTAAATTTGTGGCTGTCAGGATTTTGCTTCAATGCTGGTAACATATGATAACTGCTTGGCAACAAATTCCCTTGGTATAATCACCATCATCATAGATTCTGTAGTTACATAATTACATGTCACGTAAATTTATTTTCTGACATCCTCATAAGCCGTCTGAAATTATCAGTACAATAATAAAAAACAGCAGTACCAAACATAAGCAGTTGAGTTTTAAATATGTCATTAATACCTTTAAACTGTGTTTTCATGCTTCATTTAATTGGTATTATTGGTGGGCAGATATGCATTCAAGCTGTTGATTGTCCTGATAAATGCAGGTATATAAATCTTGCTTAGTTTGTGATTTCCTATACTGCTTTAAAGGAGATTCGACGTTAACAGTCGCTGCATACAGATAACTTTGTTCCCCTGTGATCCCACAGTTTGGGAACATATTATTGAAATGAATCGCCTTACTGATTTATTTGTATATATACAGCGTGTCCACTTATTCTTGATGTGGTTCCAACAGTTTGCTCTTTCTTGACAGTGTGCACTAATAATACCAAATCAACACTAAGGGAAAAATAAATCTCACAGACACTGAAGTGTAGTGTGAACCCTGTTTTGCTTGGCATGCCGTCTGCCAGTATTCCATTTCTTGCCACACCCAAGTGAGAGCATTTGGAATAACAGATTCATCTCCATTTCTGATTCTGTATTTGAAGTGGTCACAGTCCTTGATTTTTTACCATCTGCACCACTCCAGTCCACCACTTTTGTAGAGTATGCTTGCTTATTTACTGACTTTCTGACAATCTGCATAATGACATGGAGCTCCCATAAAGCTAAAAGATGGCAGTAACATCAGTTTGAATTATAACATGTAATGTTTTAGTACATTCAGGAATATGTTTGGTGGTCTGTAGTGTGACCCTGTAAAGTAACCTGGCTGCAGAAAAGGTAAAATAAAATATTCCCTGCCTATGCCATGAAGGTGTATAGGGGGCATAGAGTTATATATCCAGTCATTCTTAATCTTGGCAACAGATGGAGGTGAGTTGACCTGGCTCCATATCCTGTTACAGTGTATGTGTGGATGTTCACAGAGGTACAAGAGGTGGTATTTTCACTGGAAATGGTTGTGTGTGAAAACTATATCATGGCATAGCTTGTTGAGCAGATCTTCAGCAATGCTGCGTCTCATGAGACGTCCAGCAAAGCATCACTTGTTCATTGAACATGCCTTACACAGATTATTCATGCAGTATGTCCTGACTGCCACTTTTAATGTTTCATCTTCATTTTGCCCACTGTCAAGCAAGACGGCTTACATGGTAAATACTTTCTGATATGTATTCGGGAAGTGCTTGGTTCAAAATTTGGTTGGGATATTTGCTAGCCTTACTGAGTTTTTGGTGCGATTTCATACTTAAAAATAGTGTATGGCATCTCCCTTCCATATACATTTTAGTTTATTTTTAATTTATTTGTGTATCAGCAGTATATAATCCAACCTACTGACAGTACTCAGTAAACAATAACTAAATGAGCAAAATTTTAGTGCATACTGTCTAAAAACGTTACAGCTTTGCAACCAGATCATATGTAAGTGGACTAACTGTGCATACGTGTTTATATGTAATATTTCTGTATGTAAATATAATTTGATGGTCCACCTGTTACATTTTAAAGGTTATATACACCCAGCCACTCAGTGCCTCATAAAATTGTTAAAAAAAAAAGCCTAAGATTACAATGTCATATCTTTGCGTGATCTTAAAAATGAGAGAATATGGTGCCTTTTTTAGACATATTTTTGAACATTTAGCTCATCATCATATCTCGTTTATTATTAATCGTACATCCAGGGAAAAGAACTGAATGTTGAACATTGGTTATGAAATCCTTCTTCCTTAAACAATGAACTTTACTTGAAATTACCCTCCTCTGAAATAGCTGCTCTTTGTGTGTTGCTTTAATTAATTCATACTGCCATACATAGCAAACCTCTATGAAGTATAAAACCTTACAGCATACAGTAACAAGATAATTATTGTAGGATATGAGAATTCCTAATGTTGTTATGTTTTGACTAATATTTTGTATATATGTAACATTTAATAATCATATCAAACACACAGGAAAAATTGGTCTGTGTCAAAATTTACTCCCAAAATTGAGAAAAAAAAAAGTTTGTCACACATACTGATTTGTAAAGGCATGTGATCAGGGGTGTAGCTAGGTGGGAAGTGGGGGCAGGAGGGGATGCAGTTGCCACATGCAGCAGAGTTGAATGGGTGGAAAATTGGGCAGCAAAATTAATATTTTAAATGAAAATATTCATTTTCTACCCTCAACAGATTTTAAATTACTGAGCCAAATGTAAAGTAATTCAATGATTAGTTATGTTGTTTTGATGGTTCATAATTTCTTTTAGGGGCAGCCATTGTGGTTAATCGCCCAAGGTGCCTAAAAACCTAGTTACACCACTGCATGTGATGATGATGATAATATTAATGGCATCAGAACATAGACCTCTGTTCATGACCATTTCTCTACATTCAGATTCTTGTAGTTACAAAAATCTTACTTGTCTCTCTGAGGCAGAGTCCATGTTTTCTGACAGCATTCTCAGTTTCATAAAGTTTAAAAGACACAAGATTTGTCATTCTCTATTTCAAGTGCAGTGTGATTGTCATAGGATGCATACCAATATTTATCCCTTCAACTAACAGCTTCAGCCTGTGCACAGGCCTGTTATGTTCCATAACAGAATTTACAGATATAAATAAGACTGTCCTGTAAGTAAATCTCTGTTCTGATCTTTTTCAAGTGTTGTGTAAATATAACTAGACATGTGAACTTAGTACAGTTGTCTTGTTCTGTTTCTTTTTAAGTTCAAGATAACTTGAAGATTCTCACTGTAATTATGTGCCTTTGTATGTACTTGACTGATAAAGCAGCAAATTTTTTTTAAACATCACATTTTAAACTAATATTTGTATTATTGTATTTTACATTCACAAAAATCAATATGCTGTTAACTTTTGTAAAGAAGTGGTTGCAAATGTTTTATACAAGCGTTTCAAGTGACATTTATGTACAACCATGACACAGGACCTAAGATTTTGAGAATGATGAGTGATGACAGAAGTTGTAATTTAACAGAATTTATTATGCAACTGTATCAGATATATTTTATCAGGCCCTATTCATGTTGTTTGGTTGTACAGTGTTGGGAGTTGTATCGGTCAACATTCTATCACAGATGCTGTGATTTGGGAAATCCCAGCCACTGCATGGCTTGTCAAACAATAAGGAGGTGGAATGAAATACAGGTACTTAATGATAATACATCTGCTGCATTTTAAGAGTTTGTCCATAAGACTGTGCCCTTCAGGAAGCTGTTCAAGGGTTATTCTGCATAAATAAATGGAGACTGTTGAAAACAGTTCTCTTGGGCAGTGAGGTATGTAGGATCAATGATTTGGTGTGTCAGTGGGGTGCCTTCCTCAACACCTGTAGTGAGAGTTCCTACCAGCCTCTGCTGCTTCAGCCAATACAATCCCAAGATGGGTAACTTTAAACAGGTCCCATAAATGTTACAATACAATGTAAATCTTACAATGATTTTAATACAAAAGTAAATAGATTATATGTGTGGCCAAGTACAAGAATGCTGGATGGTAGAGCAACAATGGAGAGACTTGTAGCATTTCATAAAGTAAAGGTTGTAGCCACATGAGTATGAGTGACAGTGCTGGCCCCAAACTAACAACAGGCAAATGAAAGTGAAGCAGCTGAAATGTAATTCCTAAGGGTTGTTGCAGGATGTAGGAGAGCAGACTGTATTGAGCACTAGGAAATCAGACAGGAACTCGTGTTCAATTGAATGTTGATTGAATGAACAGAAGCAGATGTAGTGAAAGGTAGAAATAATTTGCACCGAGAGGTAGAAGGAAAGGTAAGGAAAGGTAGAGCTTTCAAAAAATAGATCAATTCTCCCTTGAACCTTGGTGCTGGAACAGACAGGCAAATCTAATCCTTGCAGATGATGATAAAAAATATTATACATACTGTGACTTTACAGCGTTCAGAATGTTACAGTAGAATAGCATTTTTGGACATTATTTGAAATTTGTCAGTGATCTCCATAATAATATTTTTTTTTTTTGCAAGATTTTAATCTGGTTAATTAAAATAGTAAAATGCACTGTCATCTGCAGCAGTGAAATTGAGGTCTCCATTCTTGTGGGATGTGACACTGCATGAATGGGTGAGTGGTGCCATATGTTTTGAGGCAGCTTGGTAGTCTCAAACAATAGGCACCAATCACCCAGTGATGTAGTGCAACATCCCAGAAGAAGGGCAGCTACAGTGTTGAGGCTGTCACAGCTATCACCAGAGAAAATTTAGTGTATCTGTTTATTTTTTTTTTGTTTTTATGGCCAGTATTCTTTATTCTCATGATATACCATTGGCATACATTCATTCTTTTGTCGAGTATGTGATGTTTGTTGCTGTTTAGTGATTGTTTATCCATACATGTGTAAGTCCTTTAGTTGGTTGTTCAAAGAATGGTTCCAAAATAATTTTCACCAAACTTCAATAGTTTCTGTTGCCTTAGGTGATGACAGTTTGTACTGACAGTAGCGCAGGTTTCATGCTGCTAGACGCCTGCATTACCGTGCACATCTTTCCTGTGTGGCCATTCAAAAAATTTTTTTTAGTGTTTGATAAAAGTCCACAGTGTTACAGAGTGGTGTTCATCGTTTGAGGGTAACCCGCAGAAGTAAGTTACTGAGCAGCATTATAAAACTGTAAGTTGTGGTACATGGAGTCTATGGAACACTTGGGTACAGATCTGTCAGTAGTGTCTGTTGACCACTCATAGACAGTGGAACGTTCATGAGAATTATTTGTTTCATCATATTTTATTTTTTATGGACCTCACATATTCATTACAGTAACTTGTCAATGTTCTCTTTCTGAACTGTCATTTTTGCCCACATTTTACATCAAGTTCACTTACTAACAACAGTAATACTTTTGTGTCATTAAAATGTTCCTTGCACAATTATTTAGTTTCATGTCAGCCATCAGTAGGGTGTAGTTGTTATGCAACTGACATATGTGACGTGATTGCGTTTGTTATTGTGTTCAGACACTAAATAATATAATTTTATGTGATAGTAATTGAATATGGTAAGTCCTTTGTATTTTAATCCATTTACACTATTTCACAAATGTATGTGGAATGGCATAATAATGCAAATCATCAAATTAATGTGCAACAACAGTTCGTAGAATCCAATGAAATTTTAACGCAGCAGTTTGACTGCTTGTGCTTCTAGTGCTGGTTTCTGCAGATGCCACTTTATTGATCCTCTGTTATACACCTTAAATGACAGTTTGTTTTGACAAAGGTCAAGACTGCAATGCCAAGTGAAGTGTAGGTACTTGACCATTATTTACTGCTGTCACCTTCAGTTCCTGTCATGACTGATATTTAAAATATTGTTTGTAAAGACAAAATAGTAAATCTGAACATTTTATTTGTATTATCTTTTAGCAACATGTCCTCACCCGTGCATCTACCTTGTTCTTCTATCTTCTCATCTTCCTCACAGAGTTGGGCCAATAAAGGACCCATTTCCTCCTCAGGATTGTATCCATATACATATAGCAGTCTGTCTGAAAGTTATCCATGTCTTGATCCATGTAATGTGATTTAACCATTTAGTCTGTAAGGCAGTAGTTTTTGTCATGTGAGTTGTGGTCAGGTTATTTTAAAATTTTCCCACAGTTCATCATTTTGTTGCAGTTTTGTCCTATGGAATATGTTGAGCAGTCACTTATGATGCAACACACCTGACATGTGTACACCATTTCCCTGTAAGTGAAAGTAATTCTTCCGAATTACCTGTATTTCTTACTTTAATATCTTCCTGTCGTGTGTCTCATGAATTTGTTTCCACTCATTTTAGTCTTCTAATATCCATTTGGTTAGTATGTGCATTTCACAGTCAAACATTATGGAACAATTGAAATATGTCCTAATTACAGTAATTTTGTCAGCTGTGTTTGTTTGTTTATTGTGATTTCTTTTGTGAATTGTTAACACGTACCTTCATTGTCCAGTTTATTGTATTCCTCAGCCTTCTAATAGTATCCCTAATTATCAGTTCTCTGCTTCTCACCTTCAAAGACAAGGCATTGTAATCTCGCTATCTTCAGCCATTTTCTTTTTTCACTCATTCTGTCTGTATTTTCTTTCCAGCTCTTTGTTAAAGCAGTAACCATTTGAGTGTCTTGTATGTTGTTTTCCCCTTTTCCCACTTGTTCCAATATTTCAGCTCATTATTTTCGTCACTCTCTTGAAGTATTTTCAGTGCAACTTTTGTTACAGTCTTCGTAGGTCACTCATCTAAACTTCCTATAAGAGCATCAGATTGTTTTTGTTGTTTCTTTATTCTGGACCCTTTAGATTTGTACATGACCATCTGCACTAATCCAGAGTTTCACCTGTATAACTATTGTCTTTGGGGATCAATTTTATCTGAAACAGTAATTGTGTTTTAATGAACTTGATCCTTGGTCTCTGAGCATTTTCATCAACAGTAACCTTGTTCACTTTGTTGATGGATGTTTGTGAAACATCTGTGCAAAACTATCATTCTTCATTTGCACACTTTGCCCTTTTCTGCATGAGTGAAAGTAATCGAGCTTTCTCACTTACACTTAGAATCCCGAGCTGACAGTGTAACCAACCTGTTGTTTTATGACCAGGTAAAGCTACATCATAACACATCCTGCCCACCAGATACTTTTGTGCTCAGTGCTGCCACATTTTTGTGTCCTTTCCTCTGGTTGGTACTTCAACTATGTCCTGTCTTCACTCCCTGTCATATTTCTTATTCATGTAATTTCTGTATTGATGTATGACAGGGAACATGTAATGAAGTTTTACAAAGCTTCAGTATGGAATTTCTGGTCCCACATGTACTATTTTTTAAGATAACATTTCCCTTTATTTCTTTCTCAGCACAAGATATGTACTAACATTAGCTCCTGTATGTAATCTTTGTATTACAACTTTGTAACACATGTTAATTAAAATTGTCTCTGCATTTCAGAGATAGGATCAGTCCCAGTCCTCTTGTAAAAGAGTGAGTAAAACACCCAATGATTTGAAACTGATACGCAAAGCTATTCTAAACCTGTGAGCCCTAATCCGATAGTAAACAGACTGAAACTGCAGGCTGTTGAGTAGCGAAGTAGTTGTAAATACGCACGTGGATCAGGTGACTTTTGAAAAAGATTATCATTAAAGGATTCTGTTATAATTTTATGCAGCATTTCAAAATCTGTAGGTTACATGTGCCAATTTATGTTAACATTTGCTTGTGTAGTGTACTGTTGATTATCCGGGGTAATTGTGGGGAGGGGGGTGCACAGATAATACAAAACATATACTACTTTATTGATCCACAAAGAAAAAATAAAACTAATTTATTATATACATACATGGCTTACACATATTATTTACGTAAATAGTCTGTGATGTTTGCCTTCTGGGATTCCCAGATACAAATGTAAAGAAACATTTCCCACTTTCATCATTAGTAACTTACGATCGTCCACCCGTAATCCATGCATGAGCAACCGAGGGTACATTGTATTTGTCAATAGTATACACTTAAACCACTCAGTACATACACATTGTAACTTTGTCGTCCATAATTATCTCGGCTGTACTTAGAGATGTTGCTTAGTTGAAATCATGACCAGTTGGTAAATTTAAGTTTGTGAAATTGTATAAAATTAGATTTGATTGTTGAGCTGTTACATTAATTGAACTCCATAAAAAAAAATCTGATGCATTTATATTTGTCGAGTGTAAATACAATCACATTTTCTTCCTTGAATACCCATTTTATTTTGCGCGTGCGCAAAATTGCGAAAAGTGACTGTTAGCTTCGTCATGTCTTTCTTTCAGCGTGGAACAACTCGACTCCCACTTGACGGATTTTCATGTTATTTGATATTTTTTCTGGAAAATGTGTTATTAAAATCTGACAAGAATAACGAGTACTTTGTGTGGAGATGTGTTTACATTTATGATATCTCGCTGAATTTTTCTTAGAATAAGAAGTGCTTCATTCTTTCATTCATTCATTTATTTGCATTCATCGATCCATTTTGGTACGTGCCCTTTAGGAGTGGAATTTGTCAATAAGTTACATTAACGTATTACATGGAACTTGTCTTGACTTAAGTAAATACATGTATAAAAGAACTGAGAAACATTAAATTAAAATACAAACTTTAAAAACAGGGTTTAACATAAATAAATGCATGTATAAAGACTTAGTGAACCTTAAATTAAACTACAGAATTTAAGTGCAAGGTTCTATACATATTATTGTATGTGTCAGCACAATCATGTTGTTGAAATGTACATAAGGTAATAAACTTTATTGGAAATATATAATGGATTAATTACTGGAGAACACCAATATCCTGTGCAGCATCTCTGTTTATATAATCTTCAACAGAATAAAACGAGTTTTTTAAGAGAAACCTTTTCAATTCATGTTTAAGTTTATTAATATTATGCGCTACTTTCTTGATACCAAGAGGTAGGGCGTTGAATAATGTGACACCTGAATAGTAAACTCCTTTTTGAACTTTAGTTAAGTTCGCTGAAGGAACATGTAAATCCAATTTATGGCGAGTATTTATGTTATGGAATTCAATGTTAAATGTAAATATATCCTTATGCTTTGCAACAAACATAAGAATTGAGAATAAAAAGTTAAAATTCCAAGCTCACTGAACATTGCACGACAAGAATCCCTTGCCTTAGCTGTTGTTAGTTGTAGAGAAACTCAAAACACAGACTTTATGTTCCGTAACACCTTTCCAGAAATCGAGCCCATTATGAGATAGTGTGGAACAACCAGACAGGGCACCCATGATAATATACTGGTGCGTAGAAAAGATGCGCTTTGCATGCCGAGGTAACAGGTGAGGATACAGACTGACGCGGATTACATAAGGCCATGAGCAAACGAGTATGCTTTTGTTTCCAAAGAGCGTTCGTGTGTACGAGAGTGCAAATTAGCTACAATATAATTATTTTAAAAACTGGTACGTACGATTTGCACAATTATGTTGCCTGCTAATTCAAGTTGTGAGTATACAGAGATGTTGAGTATAATTTATATAACATCGTCGACTCTTGTCAGTGCATGTAATTTCATGGATCATTTTGATGTTACTGGGAAATGAACAAGGAATTTCACTTAGTCGGATATCTTAAATCGATTACTCAAGCTCTAGATCAGGAAACAGATTATGAATATACCAAATTTTTTTTCTGTGAAGTATTGTTTGTAAGCTGTCAGTTGCAAAATATTTCGACGAGGTTAAAACTTTTGAGGTTAGAATGATGTATGTAAAACACACACACACACAGAGTCAGCGTTGACATATAAATGACAGGAAGGCACACTTCAGTTTTTACACGGAATTCGCTGTTATTATATAATATGTGATCTCACAGCAGTACAGTAATGTAGTATTCTTACTGTGCGACATTATAATGTACCGGTAGACTGATTGTCCTCCCAAGTGCACTACACGATCCAAGCCTCCGATTCGTTTCAAACTGTGAGGATAAAGAATTCCTGGCCAAGAAAATGACCAAGCAGTACGAGTTAATAATCAGAAGTTGTAGATACAATCGAGAAAGGATACTTCTCTCTATCTTATAATGTCGTTTTGTGTGTGTCGCAGTAGTAGCCCGTGGCCTAGGGCGTAGGGTAGCGGATGTAAACCTGAAAAGAGCGAGTTCGTTTTCTGCTCTCGCAGTTTTTTTATTTATTGCTATCATAGTACTTTTTAAATTTATATCTACTTGCTATTAAATTTATAATTTGTTCTTGATGTTCTGTTTATTTTCCCGTATGTAACAACACAGTCTTCGTCCTTTGTCACATTCGTTTGGAGATCGATTCTCCTAACAAAGGGAGTGCACCGTCGAGTCTTCTCAGATTCGTTTCAAACATTGTGAGAACAAAGACAAAGCAAAATGACCCAGCAGTACCACCCGACACTCAAAAATTGTAGACAAAATCTACAGTGCGTTTTTTTCTATTCCTGAACGCTATCTTCTGTCCAATACATCCTACACTTCTCCGTAGCTCTGGGGTTAGGTTGGAAGATTTTTAATTGAAGGTTGCGATTTTGGGTGTCGCTACTGTCTTTTTTGGACGCATTCGCAAAACTGTGAAGAGCGACTGTTAGCTTCGTCATGTCTGTCCCTCCGCGTGGAACAAGTCGGCTCCCACTGGACGGATTTTCATGAAACTTGTTATTTAAGTATTTATTGAAAATCTGTCGAGAAAAATTCAAGCTTCTTCAAAATCTAACACTCAACAAGAACAAGGTGTGCTTACATAAAGACCAATGTACGTTTATGATCGCATCTCGCTGAATTGTTCAATAACTTTTTTTTTTTCTGGAAGTAGTGCCATTTATGAGATGATGTGGGAAAATTGGTACAGCCAGACAGGCCACGGGTGGCAATATGATACGATGTATGCGCTTTGCGTGCTGGAGAACTAAGGCTATAGACACTCAATATACTTAATTGCGTTTCCACGGCAACAGTGGTTTCGCAAACGCGTCTGGGTGTCCGGTTTATAGGTTTATAAGTGCATTGCCTCTCTTGTTTCATTACGGTTCAGACTGTTGGTACGTTACGGTCCCTTGATATGTTATGTTCACCGAATGATATGTTTGTGTGGCTGCTAGCAATTTGCACTGCATAATTTGCAGTCCCTGAGTTCCAATGAGAGTACAGAATCTGTCTAATGCGAACCACGTCCTTTTTGTGGTTTCTGTATTTTTTTTTCGGTTTTGCAATTGATGAGATAGTGCTTTAAACGAAGCCACACCTGCTTCCTTCCACTTCTATTTATTATTCATAACCGTCCTGTCATCTGATTCTAATTTGATGGTGCGAAAAATATAGTTAACTCGTCACCTAGCTGATTAAGAATCCGAAGATGTTAAACAATAGCACTTGCCACATTGTTCTCTTCTACCCACCGTGTGCTGTCTTCAAAAAATACACAAAGGATGGGTCCCTCTTCCGCCATTCGGCGCTAATGGGGCTCCGACGTACCGCTTCGCAAAATACCCAGCAGGATTTTCTGGGACCGCACCTAGGGCAATCTGAACATCACGTCATAAACCATGCAGAGTTCTTGCAGACACTCGATGCCCTCCGAATTACAATTGAGGACATCATCGTCTTTGACATTATTTGTCTCTTCACCAATGTGCCGATTGTTGGCACACTGAAACTGCTGAGTAACAGTTCGAAGTAAACATGGGACTCTTCTACCACGTCCTCAATTCTGCTTAGCCACACAGTTTTACGAACAAACGGACTGATGTGCCGTGAGCTCCATTGTCACCAGTGGTTTCAGTTGCTGTATTAAGGGCCCTGAGGAGGAGCCCTCTGTGGGGCGATTTACAAACCTCGTTCCTGCTTCCGATACCTAAATGACATGTTTGTAATTTCGCGCACTGAGCGGAAAGACTGAAGATCTTCCTGGACTACCTAGACAGCAGACACAGCAATATCCAGCTCACTACGGAGACATCTACGTAGCCTGAATACTGACATATACGAAGAAAGGACGACTCCATAAGTCACACCGTGTACGGAAAAGCTACCCACACGAATCCGTACGTAAACGCAAGATCGCATCCCAACTCATCTTACGAAATCTCAGTGATGTCCACCTTGGCACAAAGGGACACCGCTGTCTGTGGCAGGACAGTCTCCAAGCTGACCTGTATACACTTCAGTCCATCTTCCTTAACAAAGGATTTAGCCCGCAAGAAACCGAGTGAATTCTGTATCCGCCACATCCAATCAGACAACCGAGAAACATAGCCATAACATACCTGCCCTTCGTCCAAAATACCTTCAACAGCATCAGTAGGGTGCTATCAAAACACACATCAAGACCTTGGCCCACCACACAGAAAAAGTTCGGGAATACTACGTCTCGTCGAAGACGGTCTGGGTCTCATATCTCCAGGCCAGCGAGTGAAGGGAAGTGTATACCCGACAAACCGGAGGATCCATCGAGACAAGGACTACACCAACCAGAGAAGTCGGCTGTGGCGAAACACAACAGTGCCCTCGGCCACAGGATCTTGAACAATAATACCAGAATCCTCGCCAGAAAATTTAGGCGCATGGACCGACTTATGAGGGAAGCAGTAGAGATGTAACTACGCCGGAACAACAGCACATTCCTCCGAAACGTCGGAACACACTTCTACCGCACGGCGTATAAACACACAAGAATACCGCCAACTGAACTCAGTCGGTTGTTTGTAGTGTTTAATGTGTAGGACTATTTCATGGTTGTGCTGCGTGCCGTGTTTTTTTTTTATACGGAGGGCGATCGTTTTTCGTTCTCATTTGTGAAGCAGTTTGGTGATTTTAGGTCTCTGAATAATTTTCTCTCTTCTTGAAATTATAACAGATGTATTCGATGGTTTCTCGCGTATTGAATCACCTTCTGCAGAACCTTTCTTATGTTGAGTAATAATGCATTCCGCTACCAGCAGATTGCATTCTGTCCTCAACTTCTCGAATTTATTAAGTTCTTTATTTGTTCAACTAATGTATACAATTCTTATAAAATTGTTAAACTGTTAAAATCATTTAAAAGTATAATAATTGCTCCAACATGTTTCGGTTTACATAAACCATCATCAGGGAGCTCTCAGCCTGTGCTTCGCCAAAGTTACAATGTTGATATCGGTTACATATATCGTTATTTGAAGTTATCGGTACTGTGGCCTGTTGTGCGTGTGGATCGTGCACTCTGATGAACAAAATATGCAGCCACAGCTGGCGAACAGGATCAGGACGGAGTTCCGTCCTGATCCTGTTCGCAAGCTGTCAGCAAACAGGTATGACATATGCCATTGCTGTGTCTACAGTGAAAAACTCCTGATGATGGACAGAGGAACTGTCCGAAACATGTAGAGTTTTATTCCAAAAATAAATTTCAGAAATTAGTGCATCTGGTTGGTTTTATTATAAGAATTTATCACGATGCACGATCGCCTGAACGTCAGAAACCTATTACTCTCTTTTCTGATTCATTTACTGTGATTCGCAATTTTTTTATGATAACAGTGAGAAGTCGGATCAAAAAGTGTCTATTTTCTTCCGAAATTCAATTTTATTTTGTTAAGTAATGCCATTCAGTTTCATATAATCTTACAGCACTTCCTTTACATACAGGAGCCTGAATAGCTAATTCGGTACAGTGAATACACTACGAAATGAGAAACTGGAAAATGGATGTTCGATTCCTAACATGGAGAAAAGGTAATTCTCTTCGTCTCGGCGTCCAGACCATCTTTCGTTTTTTTTAATGTTTGTGTGACCGTGCATCATTGATACAATAATATAAACAGCCAGCTAGATGCAACGATAATAGTTTTATTAATAATTTCAATCAGCTCAACATGTTTCGGGCGATAATTTCGTCCATCGTCAGGAGTGCTAGACTGAGTTGAGCTGATTGAAATTATTAATAAAATTATTATTGTTGCATCTAGTTTATATTATTGCATCTTTCGTTTATCCAACCTCCTATCCAATGGAAAATGGAAACTTCTGTCGGGGGTAAACAACAGGACGTTAATCTTCATGTTTGCACTGTGCATCAATGATAATTAAACATTTTATTATCCAACTAATGCACAATATATAATATGTAGATACAATTAAAATTATAAAATATTTAAAAGTGCTCCAACATGTTTCGGATCACAGAGGATCCATCATCAGGGAGCCTTGTACAGTG
>Ga0131853_10002506_pt1 | contig 32807 bp, 21 predicted proteins | sample TergutLab28metaG_FD_92764 | JGI IMG/M metagenome (GOLD analysis project Ga0131853, IMG submission 92764) | Labiotermes labralis P1 segment gut microbial communities from Petit-Saut dam, French Guiana - Lab288 P1 (version 2) (version 2) | ecosystem: Host-associated > Arthropoda: Insects >... | reverse complement strand
GGTTGGGTAGCCCCCCCTCCCAACCCCCCCCCCCCCCCCAGAGTCCCCCCCATATTTAAACCTCCCCCCCCCCCCCCCCCCCCAAGAGGAGTGTGCAGCTTTCTCCACAGCAATAGCTTGGTGGGATTGAACTTGGTGCTTTCGAGAACTGCCGTTTTAAAAAAGGCAAACGCCAACATACGGAGGTCCTCGTTCCACCTTGCTCAGACTGATGAAAGATCTTCAGAACTTCTTGCAGGTTCCAGTTCAACCTTCCCAACAGGGAACCATGCGGGTAGTAGGAGGTGGTAATCCTCGTAATAATATACTTGAAACAGAAATCGAGGAAGGCCTTAGACTTGAACGCTTTGGCCTTCTCAGACAATCGATGTAGGAACCTTAAAAGAGGTAAAAATCACGTTTCGATTACGTCGCAAACTGCCCTCGAGGTTAACGCACGTACGGGGAAAAATCGCACGAAACTTGGAGAAACTGTCAATCCCTAACAATATGACTTTAGTTCCCCGCTTGGTCTTTGTTAATGGACCCATAAAGTCAATAAAAACTGTCCCAAGAGGATAAGACGACGGGGTCGCCGTGCGAAACCCCACCTGGGCATCCTGCGCCGGTTTGGCACGCTTACACAAGTCACATTGTCGGACATACCGGGAAATCTCGCGCAACTTGGGCCAATAGAAATTGGAAAACTTATGCCACGTCTTAAAGGCCCCCCAACTGCCCTGAAATAGGCGTGTCGTGAAAATACATCACCATCAGTCGCGAAAGCTGGGACACTACATACTTTACAGTCCTAGCCCCTTTGCACTTGGTAGCACAAAAGACCCTTTTAAACACGAAAGTTTGATGCGACAGCTTCCCCTCTACCTAGACCTTCAATCAAGGATCGGCACCTGGGATCTTTCCGTTGGTACTGATCTAAGACGTACACGAATTACAGATTTTGCAAGAGGCCCAGACAGTTTCCCGCTGACATCCCCCTCCTAGCGAATCTGCCATCAAAATGTCCACACTATTGGTGTGCTGGACCTTAAATTTGAAAGGATACAGTCGTAGAATCCACCTGCCTAAACCCCCCCACGTCATTTACTTTGCACAGCAGCCAACACAAGACCAAATAAGACAGTGCAATTCGAACTCTTGCTGCTCTAGGTAGCTTCTGGTCCTCTCAACCGAGCACAACCGCCAGGCACTACTCATAGTGCTATAATGCCATTACGTTGCCGATAGCAAACTTGCTCTAGAAAGCTACCGGCGCTAAATATCCGCTTATGGAACGCCGCTGAAATAGCGATGTCACTGGCATCCGTCACTAGGACGAACGGCTTGGCGAAATTGGGTATCTGAAGCACCGGCGCTTCACATAAAGCATGTTTAAGTACTTAAAAATGCGCATGCAGCTCCTCTACCTACTCGTACTTCACTCCTTCTTGCTTGAGTCCATGAAGCGGAGCTGCTTTCTCCGAATAATTTTGTAGGAATGGAGCATAAAACCCTATTCACACAAAACGGAGGAGGCTGCGCAGATTGTGGGGGCGGGGAACTGCTTAATTCCACCTTCTCGGGAATCCCCCGACCCCTCTAGACGACAAGTAGTATCCTAGATACTTAAACTCGCTGGCTCCCAAGACTGCCTTGTCAATGTTCAACGTGAATCCAGTCGAATGTAGCCTTCCTAGAACTTGCCGAAGCTGCTGGCAATGCTCGGATACTGACAGAGAATAAACTACCAAATTGTCCGTGAAATTGAAAACACACTTCCCTTTCAGGTCGGCCACCATATGATGGACTACCCGACTGAGTCCTTGACAACCCATGCCGATGCCTATCGGAAGCTTGTTAAATTGATACAGCCCAAAGGGGGTTTAAAAGGCGGTCACCTACCTCCCCCCGGGAAGTGAATGGATTCTGAAAATAGAGTTTAGGTCCAAAACCGAGAACACAGAAGCCCCCGAAAACTGTTGAAAAGCGTGTTCAGTTGTCGGCTGATGGATCGAGCCGAGGCAAATTTTCAGATTTACCTTCTTGCATTCGACCACCATCCGATGTTCCCCTCCGGACTTAGGAACCAAAAACGCTGGACTCGCATATGGCGACTTGGTGGACCGTATGACCATCCCTAAAAGCTCCTCTGTATGATCTCGCAGAATTTTAAGCTTTGGAGGCACGCAATGATGAGATCGTCATCTACCACTTCAAAATCATACTGGACGTCCCTCAGGATGCCTAACTCTCCCGAAAATAAGTTAGGGTACTCGCGCCAAATAGCTTCCAAATCATCGGCTACCGGGAAAGCGGACATTATAACACCACTTATCTGTATGAACAGGTGTTCAAAATACCTGTCCCTGGCGGATTCAGTTTCTCCCTACGCCCCTTCAAAAGTTACTCATCGGTCTCGAACAAGCCGGAAATAATACTCTCTAGTCTCGAGTTCAGTAACTTTTCCGTTATACGACAGAAAACCCAACCTCAAAATGAGGAAAGGGCCCACTCTCCAGTATTTTGAAACGGCAGTACCAGAAGAACCAGTCCAGCTTAAAATGAAACTTCGCCGTTCCTCTGATCTCGCAACCGAGCCTGTTCGCCAGGCGACAACTGAGCGAGCATGCTTCAAAAAACTTCTTTCTCGACCGAGTGAGTTGCTCCAGAACATCTCCCTTAATGCACGAAAATTCAACCTGGTGCCTATCAGCAAGGGGAGTCCCTCCATCTTGAACACTACTCTCGCCCAAGGGGAGGCTTCTTCTCTCCGGCCTCAACTCCACGACCTACACTGGCCTTCAACGTCTGGTGGCTCCCCCGCCGCCAGGCGCTGCCCCGTTTCCCGTTTGGCCAGCTACCTGCCAACATCCAGATACCCTGGTTGGCCACACCTACAACACCTCTGCCTCCTACGGCCGGGAGAACCCCTACCGGCGTGCTTTCCGATGACTCCGAAACTACCGCCGCCGCAAGATTACGGTGCGCATCTCCGCCTGGGCCCTCTGTCTTTCTCTTTGAACTGCGATCTTTTCCTCCGTATGTCCTACCATCACCCTCAACTGCTGATTTGGGTTTGGGCGTGGCAAAAACGCGGCATGGGGCAGCTTATCGGGATACAAATTTATCAGGATTCGATTAACAATCTTTCATACGGTAGCTAAATACCTGATAAACTCGGCCGCATTTATCATGTCATCAATGAATTCCCTCAAGAGGCACTCTTTCTTCTGGAAACAGAACACGACCATCTCCCTAATCAGTTTCTCCTTAACAAACATTATGGTCGTTAACACCTAAGTCTTGCATTCTTCCCATGAAGCTCCATCCCGGATGAAGTCACGAAAGAAATTGAGGAGTCTCCCTTGTACCCTAGGTAAAAGGTTCACCATAAAGGCCCGATCGGGCGCCAACCGATGGTCATAAATAACCTTCAACTACACCAAAATTTTCAAAATCGCCTTCGTTTTCACTGAAAACAAAGGAGGGACATTCTTTAATAAATCTAGAAATACTGACGAATCTAAATCCTAGGCAGGACTATCACGAGGAGTGGGGTAGTTGAGGGGATAAATATCAAACTTAAAGTTTTGCTGTACTTCACCGGCGCCTCCACCCTCTAGGGTCACTGTTACAGTTGCCAGCTGGTAGCACTTATAACACATGCATTTCACAGCGTCAGCAGCCCTCTAACTTCCAGGACCTCTGCCCTCTAGCGCGACTGTTTAGTGGCCATTTGGAAAACTCCTACCACGCGTGCACTTCACAGTGTCCGCCACCCCATGTGGTTTCTTTGTTCTCGCGGCAGCACTTACAACATGCACACACTCCCGACATCAGCCACCCTACGTTCTTCGCTTGTTCTCCTGGTAGCACTTCTAACATGCACACACGTCCAGCGCCAGCCACCCCATGTGGTTCCTTTATTCTCCTGGTAGCCCTTCCAACATGCACACCCTTGACAGAATCAACTTCTCACTCCTCTTCTGCTTGGCCGCATCTCGCGCCAGACTCCTAAGCATTCATCACAATCTTTCTTTCTTCCGCGGGCTTCACAGCCAACTGTTGTCACCCTCTCTATGGGATTCGCCGAACTACTAGCATGGGCACATGATTTGAAGCATACAGCCTGTGCATGGTTAAGAATGCAAGTGCCTGAGTGGTTTCCCAAGTTCGAAAGCAGAGTGACCTTCTGCTGAAGATGTTGGATGCTTGGGAGTCTATAGATGAGCAAAAAGGATGAAACTGTAGATAGTGTAGAGGACCCTGTCTTCATGAACAAGAGAACTGCTATCTGTGAAGTTGCCTACATGTTGGGAATAGTAATGGTAAGAACACTTGCTGACTTTCAAACAGCGCAATTCACAAAAGGCTTCAAATGGCAGCACAATTACAGGGTTTGCTGTGCATATCCCAACACATCTGATTATAAGGGAAGTGTTGCAGAGAAAGAAATTCAGTCTGCAAACTATGAGACTGCACAAATAACTTTTATTCTATAAATACCATTGTGATCATACACAAACTACATCAAAATGATTCATGACTGAAATTTCTATTGTCAGTATTTGGGGTTCATTACAATGTGTTTTAGCTGGCTGGACCATCATTAGGTAATAAAATTGTAAAATACAAGGTTAATTGCAACATCCAATTCTAAAACCAAAATCCCAAGCATATTGTATTTTTTATGTATTACCTGAAGATGGCAAATGATGGTTTATTTTATTATAGTTTATGGGATCACACATTGCACATCTGGGTGTCATTCCAACACTTGACCAAATCAATGATGAAGTCATGTCATCTGTCCTTACTCCAGATATTGCATTGGTACGTAAACCACAGGACAGGAAATTTATGTGTAACATAACATTGAGGAGGGTTCAGGCGACCATTGTTGCAGCGGAAAAGCAATAAATATTACATATTCTGAGTGTGTCTGCATGCAATGCCCTTCCACTATATTGTCATCTGTGGACTGCTGAGCACTACAATATTTTGCCACATCCCATATGATGATTAAAAAAAAGTTATTGGGCATGAAGTGTGTGTTTCAATTTTCTCTAAACTTTCTTCTGAAACACATCTCATTCTAAGAAGAATTATGTGAGATATGATCAAAAATGTCTAGTGGTCCTCATGCACAGTACCTGTTATTCTTGTCAGATTTTGATAAAACTTTTATTTCACCTGCAGATTTGTCGAAAAATCATCCAGTGGGAGTAGAGTTGTTCCATGCAGACATATGATGAAGCTAATAGTGGCTTTTCGCAATTTTGCGAATGCGCCTAAAAATGTAATAATACTTCTAACATAGTTTTTTGGAATCCAATTTGAATGTTGACCAGCATTAACAATTTTCTGCAGTTCCCACAGGTCAGTGCCAGGATTGTAGCACAGTATATTAGGACATGATTGCTTCCTTGCACATCTACTACATTTCATTATTTACCAGGGCCGCCACAAGTAGAGGCCATCTAGCTGCGACACTGACAATCATAAAATAAACCTTAAGCAAGTCTGTCAATGTAGGAAGCACAATTTTCATAAAATTAAGGCTAAAGCATGTATAAGGTTGCATTATGTCTGGAGTAGGCAACTTTACAGAATACAGTATGTTCAATGTCTCCCATATAACAAAGGTAATGTAGTACTGTAATGTATGGAGAGAGAGAGACTAATAAACATTTAGCTTGTGTTTAGAATTTTAGAATATGTAGTGAATTTTGAGTGAAACTAATTAACATTTAGCTTGTGTTTAGAATTTTGGAATATGTAGTGAATTTTAATAATTTTACATGTGTAATTTGTATTTCGTGTACTGACTTGATGGAAATTTTAAATTTGCAACTACGATATATATTTGGTTGAGCAAGTTGCAAGCGCTAGCAACAGGAAAACTGTATTATGCAGAATTCCTTAGTAACTGTGCATTCCTTTATGTTTACATATGCTGTTACTAAATGAACTTTATGAACTTGAAAGCGCCGAGTTATGAGTTTTGGTGAACTCCCACACCAACCTGTAGGACTGACAGGCAGTATCTTTGTGATCCAGTTTTCAACGCGAACAGATGCAAAGAACACAGTGCTCTCGACAAGGCTTCAAAATGAGCCTTATACCTCAGATATTCCTGTTCATACCAGGTGAGTGGTGTATAGTTCATCCACAACTCAGATCAAGGAAAAATGACTGAGAAGTGTTTTATTGGTATATTTTGTATCCTTTTCAAATTATGTGGACAAGAAAATTGAAACCACATAGATGATTTGCCTTTATATTACTAGGTCGAAATGCATCAGAAAGGATTTTACTTGTGTAGAATTTCGTTTATTCTGTACATAGATGAGCAGATTCTTAGAGAATATACATATTTTACTAAGAAAGTTGTAACCTGTATTTTGTCTGTGTTCTACTGGGACATAAGTTGTGGTAAAATCTAGAGATAACCTAATCCCAAGAATACACCTGAATTAGTTGTTTTATTAAAGAGTGTTGCCTAAACACTCCGTGCTTACGTTACTTACTAGTAAAGTATGGACATTGTATTTGTGAACATAACTTTCTTTACATTTAATTTGAACCTGTAGTTATGTTTGATTAGTGAGCTTCGACGAACAGTGAGTTGGTATAGCAGTTCAAGTCTGCTCAACTAATGTGTTACATGGCCATGGCGAAGAGATTGCTATACTCGTAGCCACTATGAATTACAATGATTTACAGAAACAGCAGTAGAGGTCAGCAGTCTGCCAAATTAAATAAAACTGACCTGCTGGCAGCGAAATTCCAAGATCATGAAAGTCAAGACGAAAGCAGTAAAACTATCACAGTCTCACACTATTAGTACCTGTCCAGGTAGGGAGTAATGGGAAAGTAACCACCACCAGGGAGGCACTACAGTATTGAATGGTTTAATCAGTGAGCTCATGTGTTCAGCAGCAGTCCCTTTTATTGTTATTACACCTTCACATCTTAGCCATTCTTTAATCCCATAGTTCACTAATGCCCTGTACAAGCAGAGTGTGCAGTGTATTGTTAACAGTTCACTTCCATTGTGTTACAGGTTAAATGTCTCATATTTATGTTTAACTTTAGCAAACAGTCTCTATTTGATCATCATTTCCAGCAGATACCCCTAAGTGGCTTACATCACTTTCCACTAGAGTAGGTAACTTCCGCCTCTCATCTGCTTTTGACTCTCTGAGTAATCTATGGCTTTGAGCCATATTGTCCATTAAAAACTGAAGTGTCCAGTGCTTACGCAGCAGTGCATGTTCCAACGTGAAACTATCATAGCGGATGCACTGCAAGCCTGTACATGTGGCAACACTGTGCAGCTGCAGTCCTATATCATGCACTAGCGTCTTCAAGTAGGTCTCATATTCATTGATACATTGCACCTCTGCAAGAATTGTAAGGAAACCAAGTTTTAAGATAAAGAATGTTCAAAGGAAAAAGACAGAAAACTTTACTTCTACAATGTAACACATATGACACCATTCATATATCTCAGGAATGAAACCACCATTGCATAAATCACACAGCTCTGTCTGACATTCAACTAAGATGCATCACAAATAGCTGTATTTTGATAATGGCTCAAAGAATTTTATGTTACCTCAAAAAAAGAAGAGAATTTAACATTTACAGTTGAATAGTCAAACATATTTACCTATTGTAAAATCTGGTGGCTGGAAGTGGATGCATTTTATGCCATAGAGGAGAGGAATTCCACCATCTGCTGGTTTTATCAGACCTCGCACTGCTAATTCATATGCTGTTTGGCTCTGTATGTCAACACCACATTGGCTAATAACAGATTAAGAAAGTTAAGTGGTTATTTGTAGGCATATTGCTGGTGTTTGTGTCTATTTGCGACTCATTTGTTTAATAATAAAAGAAGTGTTCAAACAGATGCAACCTACGTGCTCAGCTGATTTAAAATTGGTCTGAAACCTTTTGACAATATGCAAATTTAGAAGGATTTTGAAGATCTACAACACCTAAAAATTCTAAAATGGAATATCATCTTAACGTTCCAAATGTCTACATAGAAAATGGTTAAAATCATCACTTGTTCTGACAGCAGTCCATTCATCTTTTCTATTAGTTTCTTAATTTTTAGCAATTAACAAAATCATTCTTTTTCACAAAGCCAATGGTTGTACATACTGAAACATTTGTTTCTGATGTGCAGCTTGTATGGAAGCAAGTACAGCATCCAATTTTGATCTATTCACGTGCCAGAATGTTGCTTTCTCCACCACTTTGCCATCACTTAAGTAAGTATCTGTTGCTTGGCCTAGCACCCCCTTTAATCGGAAGACTCGAGTGGGCCGTTGCATATGTAACCTCTGAACAGTTCTGTTACCTTCATTGAAACCCATGACTGAAATAAAATGTTTCAAATAATTTGCAATTGCTGAAAGAAATGGTCATTCCACACAAATTTGAAGTACTGTCACTAAGTTCAAAACTGAAGGCCATTTCAAGAATTCACGAACCACACAGTCTGACATGAAAGAAGCAGACGATTCTACAATTAACAATGTAATAGTATAACATGACGTAATAACATACCTAGCACCCCCGAAACGTTTTTCCCAAGAGGGGCACCCCATGTACAACGGATATCTCCCGGCTGGTACTTCGGACCAACAACTAAGGGATGATCGGTAAAACTCGGGGCAACATGTACAGTTAATGATGATGATGGATTACCTTGTATAAAAACATGATTTCTTGGCGGCCGACACTGTAATTCGCAGAGGTCTGTGAAAGAATGTTTGAAAGTGATTACATATTCGGATAATATCTTTAAAGTTTCTGAAAAAATCAGGTTAGAAATACCGTACCTCTGCAAATATTGCCAAGTAATATCTTTCGAACGCTATTAGTTGTAATCCCAGCTGGCTTGTACAAGCAAATCACACCTTTCAATAAATTCCATATGGTACGTGCCTCTGAAACATTCGCCATCTTCTATAGTTTTCATACTCTCGTGTCTCAATTTAACCCACCATCCGCCACCATCATCACAGTTCATGATCATCATGCATAATCCTTTTTTAATCTGTGCCTTCTGCTTGTACCTCGGCACCACAGATTAATACCTATGGTTACTCCAGAATACGAAGAACCGTTTGCCTCCATATGTGCAAAGAGAAAGTTAAATAATAGTGTAATCCGTGGTAAGTGCCTTAACGTTGGGGTAGTCACTTATTACAACCATTGTCAGGACTTCTAACTGCTTTTCGGTAAGAATTGCAGTGTAACTCTGTACTGTGGCTATCAGATCCATAATTGTTTACCTTTGGCTACCAGATCCATGTTAGCTCCGTGTTGGAAGCATCGTAATAAAAAGTGGAAGTGCAAATTAAACATTTGTCTACTTCAATTGTACTTAATACTTACACTGTTGATCTATTTTCAGCTCATAATCTTCATAATATTTTAATTATAGCAAAATAAATCCTTCTGCTCGTTTTTAGAGAACAATTTTAAATATGAGGTTTGTCGCCCTGTTTTCACACAACACGGGAATTGTGGGACGGATCGTTTTGCCACAGTGAGTCACATTTATGGTGTCTGCATTCCGGTTAGGAAGTGTATTCGAAGGTAATATTTATTGTGTGGGTGTGTCATTATCGTCTTTGTTAAACATGTATTGATGCACAGTACTACAAATGTTAAGAGAGTATTATAAGACGAAAGGTGGTTTTCATTTGTTTATATCAATGGTTTCACACATGGTTTTGGTTGTGGTTTGCCGAGTACTTATTCACAGTATTGCCGCTAGATTACAGTACTAAACACTGCACTGTATTTTAGTTGCAGAAATAATCAATGGGGGACGCGTATGGCCACATGCACTGATTGGCGCTAAAATTTAGTCACAGTGGCAATAGGATGTGGAATAACAATTCTTGGGCCAATATTACGTATAATTATTTGTAAATGATCTTCCGTTAAACATTCAAGAAGCAAAGATAGCTTCATTTGCAGATGATGCAAAGATATTATTTACCGAAAGAATGAAAATGCCGCTAGATCTGTAATTGAAAAAGTAATGGAGAAGCAGCAGTCATGGTTTCATACAGTCTTATAATAATTACAGAAAATACCAGTGACTGTTTTTCACACTAGACAAAATATAAATTCATGAAGACTGCAATTCTGCAACTGAAATTAGACCGTATGAATATGGCCCATGAATCAGAATCTACATTTGTTTTGATGTATATATATATCACAAAAAAAAATGTGTGAAATCAAGGAACATACAGTTTGGCACAGTAAATGAAATGGTGAGACCACATGAATATGTATGTTTCTATTTTTCACACTGATCTGAGGTATGGTTTAATGGTTTAGACTGGACTGTACGTAAAGGCACCCATAAATTGCAAAGGAGTGAATAATCAATGGTGTAGGGAGACAAACGTTTTGTCGGCTGATATACCGAGATTTGAATATAGTGACAGTAGCTGCTATATACATATTTGAAATTGTGTGCTGTATTGAAAAAGACAAAGAAAATCTAGCCCAGATTATAGAAGTTCACAATTATGATAGACAAAAATATTGGATCTCCATGGCCGGTCCTGCAAGACAGTGCATTAAAAAAGAGTAGTGGATGTGATCATTAAATTATATGATATAGTACCTAATCATATAAAGGAAATGTTTTGTTAAGTATAAACTGTGATTGACTGAAACTGGTGTATCTTGTGTCAGATGTTTGACTAAAATAGATGCACAATAAAATATACTAAATATACAATATATATATATATATATATATATATGTATGTATATACTGTATATACACATATTTCATATGTAGTGTTCTAATGTTACACCATACTCATTGTATAGGTGATAATAAGATTGTTAGTCATCATTTTTGAACCTTACTGAATCATCAATAGAATGAAAAAGTGTCTGTATTGAAGTATATTCTTAATGCTACTTTAATTTAATCCTTTTTGTTTATCACACTTGTGAGTCTGTGTGGTAAACTTTTGCGTATTTTAATGCCTGCATAGTATGTACTTTTCTGAAAACATGAAATGTTCACAGTTGATGTTTGAAAGTGTTATTTATTCTCTGTACTAGTACTGTGTACAGCAGCATTTGTAATTTTTTTATAGTCAAGTTAATGCTATATGGAGTTTGTTAGATTGACTGAGACGATTTACTGCATTTAGCCATGAACAAAAATTTTTTGTGTAATGTTGAGTACTCCTTGATGCCAGATTCACGGCATGCATTGACACCATAACTCAAATCTCCTGGGTGTGAGGGGGTTTGTGGCTCACCACAGTCATTGCCGAGGTTATATTAGCCTATACTGTAACTCATTTCCCATTCGTATTTAAATATCTTCATCCCTGTGCTTCTAACAACAATCATAAGGAGCCTCTAAAATTATAGTCATGAGTATTTCAGACTACTGAATCCAGCGGTGAGTGTTGGGCTGCTTATCTTTGAAGTGAATGTTTATTACTCAGTTTTTCTGCTGTATGTAATTACAAGTTAACACATTCATAATTATTGGAAGTATGTAAATTTTTCAATGATTGCCGTAATGGACATATGCAGCTTCTGTTATATTATCCATTATCAAAAGTGTTTGTATGTGTGTGTGTTAATAACATGTAAATATTTGATCCATCACATGTATATGTGTAAGCATATTGAGATATTTTCAAATTATAATGACTAATGCGACTCTGAAATTGAATGTTGGTATTATCAGTTATTCCCTGAAGGGGGAGGACTGTACACGTGACATAGTATTCATGAGATAACATTCTTTTGTTTTATTGTGTGTTAAGTCCCAGTGATGACAGATCACCATATTTGTGGAATCAGGTTACAAATGCATGTATTATTCCTTATTGAACAGAAGTTACCTGTTGTATTGAAAACATCGTATCATCTGTCTAACACAACTTTATATTCTCAGAAAACACTGCATGTTTCAGATTAAATAATCCATCATAAGGCTAAGTACAGACTTAAATTTAAGGTATAATGCAATTCGAATTACTGTATTATGATTTTTGGTTTTGTTTTTGTGGGATCCCACATTACAATGGTAGTATTAAAATAAAACTGTAATAGGTAAGTTAGTCGATAGTATATAAAAATAAGATTAAAATTAAACATATTTTATTAAAATTTATAATCTAATATATGTCCTATAAGTATTTTTTTATTCAGAACTCCTCAAAGTCAAGTAAGCCAATGAAGCAAGATTTTGTTGAAATAAGTTAAAACACTTTTGTTAAGAGAGGTGAATAGGATAGTTTTGCTGCGCCAAAGAAGTACAGGCCAAAAGTTTTGTAAAATAGCGAATATAATGTATATGAAGGTGTAAATGAATAAAATTTTGTGAGTAGTTAATTTAAAAGCGATAAAATAATATTATTTATTTCTTCAATTTTTCATTATTTACTTGTGTTATGGTCATATTATAATCTCAGCGTGTGTAATTTGACCCTACATATTATAATAGTTGTTGTTCTATCAGCCATATTTTTGGAAGGAAGTTCTGTAAAAATAAAAGTATTAAAGAATTTTGAGGTATAAGGTGAGGTTTTATGTGCTCAACTTTTTTAATTTTTCAATTTATATAAATTGTAATCTTATTAATTCCTTAGATTTTTATATATGATTATTTTATATATGTTGTTAGTTTGTTGATATTCTCAATTTAGAGTTATGTTTTTTAACATATCCTTTTAACAGTTAATTAGACTTAAACTTTGTGGTTTTATATCTTAGTGTGTTTACTTCTTCCTTTCCAACTAGCGAACCTAAGGCTGAATTCACGGTCAAGTTTGTAGACTGAGTCATAGCTGTGGGTGCCCTCTGTTAGTCATGTTTAGAGTTATCATATCTAATAAAAATGTTGGGTTTTGTAATATTGTAATGTTGCCATTGTTGAATCGTAACAATGGATGGACCACCGCAATGTATCAAATACTGTTGATAGTGCATTTGCATTCAGGGTTCTAGGAGCAGCAGTGACTGACATGTCATCCTATTCAGTTGTTTCGGTTTGGTGTATGAAATGGTCATTGAGAAAATTTGCTGCATATGTTTTCAACATTTCTGCTCTTATTTTCATTTATCTTTCTACGTGTGATGCTATCATGAACACCACTGAGCTCCATGAATGGACTGGTGGCCCATTCATGGAACCATATGTTCTGTTAGTGAATATCAGTATTTTACAATTTTATGGGGCTACTATTTAAATTTTGATGTTTCTACACCATTATTTATACACTGTTCCATAATAGTGTGCGATAGACATTGAGTCGAAAGTGAAATGCTTGTAATTATGTGTGATTATAAAGCAGTTAATTGCAGCTTGCATAGTAGGATGTCAGAAAGCGTTAAATATGGAAGGTGGGAGGCCGAAGATGTGAAAAGAGTTCTCGAAGCATTTCGAAACAGCAACATTGGATTAAATGCAGTGTCTCATAAATACTCTGTTCCCAAAGCTACCCTGAAAAGGCATTTAGATGGGAAGAATTATTTTGCAGTGGAAAACACTCAAGTGATGGTAGCATGGAAATGTTCCCCCACATGTGGAAGAGAAACTAGTTAATTGTATTCTACAGTTGCAACAACACATGTTTGATGTAACTGTCAATTATTTACAATGCCTGGCATTTCATTTCACTGAACTGAATCACCTGTCCCACAGATTCAATAAGGACAAAAGGATTGCTGTTAAGAAATAGTACTGTGGGTTCATATGATGACACCCACAACCAAGTCTAAGGCAGCTACAGGCTACATCCTTGGCTAGAGCACAAGGTTTCAATAGGGAAAGAGTGAATGAATTTCTCTATTTGCTTGAATGAATTGTTGAAGATAACAATCCTAATGCTACCAGAATCTATGATGTAGATGAAACTGGCTTGACAGTAGTTCAGAAGAAACCTAGAAGAGTGGTATCAATGAAGGGTAGGTCTAAAATTTGTTATGTTTCAAGTGGGGAGAGGGGAGTAAATACAACAGCCATCTGTTGTGTCAGGGTAACTGGCTGCTATGTACCTCCTATGTTGATATACAAATGGGCAAGGGGATGTGACCACTTCAAAGATGGAGCCCCACTAGGCACTGTTTTTGCAGTCAACCCAGAAAGCAGTTACATCAACAAAGGATTGTTCCTGAAGTGGCTGACACATTTTGTTGAAATTGTGAAACCTACTGTCAGTTGAAAAATGCTTCTGCTTTGAATGGTCATTCCACTCACACGAAAAACATTGAGGCTCTGCACTTAGCTTGTGACAGTGGTGTCATAATGCATCTCTGCCAGGTCACACTATGCATTGGCTTCAACGATTAGATGTGGCTTTCTTTAGGTCCTTGAGCTCATACTACATAGAAGAAACTGAGAAGTGGTTATGAGCCAGTCCTGGGCATTGCATCGCTGGGGCAAAAGTGGCAGTGCTTTTTGGTAATGCATATGGAAAAGCAGTTACTGTAGCCACAGCAATCAGTGTCTTCTGGTCTATGGGAATATGGCCAGTAAATAGAGATTTTTGTCAAGACCTTCATTTCTTTTCTTCTGTGGCAAATACTCATGGAACTGACATTGTACAGCCAGTTGAGGCAGCGTTACAAGATGAAGCAGGAACAAGTCAAGCCTCTTCACAGAGAACAAGAAGTGGATATACATCCTTGCTAGTTCCTGCAAAATATCACCTCTTGCAGAAGCTCATTTTGCCTGCCGTACTAAGAAGAAGCATGGGTCCAAAATGTCTCAGAAGGTGATTGATCTAACTTCCTATCCTTATATATCTGCACTTCAAGCAGTTAGGAATAGGAAAAGATATTCTCAAAATTGCCCTGGAAATTTCAGGCAGAAACAGCAGGGAGTGAAATGGTCACTTTATTTTCTACATGACAGTTGGTTCTGTTGAAATATGCTAGGAGGTTTCGGAGGACAGCATGATCCAGTGTGCATCTTGTAAGAAGTGGTGTTGTAAAAACTGTGCTGAGGTGAAAAAATGACAAATACATTTTCTTTGCCTCAACTTCAAGTAGAGTTGTTTCTTTGAAATAACATATTTTTTGCATATTTCCACAAAAAACAAGTTTTTAAATTGATGTATGGAGGTACAGCAACATTTACCAACCATTTAATTGTGTTTTCAATTCTGTTAGTGTCGTCAAGAATTCTGTTGCCTAATTGTGAGTTGCGGGGGTATGCGGTGGCACAGTTGTTTGAGGCACTGCGCTACAAACTGGAAGTTCGAGAGTTTGATTCCTGTTGGTGTCATTGGAATTTTTCATTGACATAATCTGTCTGGCCGCACTTTGGCCCTGGGGTTGACTCAGCCTCTAACAGAAATGAGTACTAGGAATATTTCCTGGGCATAAAGGTGGCTGGTGCATAGGGTTGACAACCCTACCACTTTCATATGCTGATTGCCTTGAAATCTGGGAGCCTCAAACTCCCGGAACCCTCTGGGCCTGTCCAGGCCTGTAATGGGATTGATTTACCTTTTTAATTGTAATTTGCAGGTTTTTGTCCTTTCATGTTACAAAAGAAAACAAAACTGTTATTCCTACATACATACATATTTGATTACAGTACACTCTTGGTAACATTTCTTGTAACTGATAAATAATACACTCACAAAATAAATATTATTTTTTTCTACAAACCTATATTTTCATATATTATGACTAAGGTCCATTGATAGAAACTGTGGTCCATTCATTGGACCCTACTGCCATGAACAGACCATTTGCCGAATCCAATGAAATACTTTTTTTCAGAGAGTTGGTGAAGAGTCAGATTTTTTAAATTTTGTTGAACCGTTGAGGAGAGCATAAGGTACACAGAACAATATTTTATGATTTTTTATTCCCAATAAGATCTCCAAAATTGCCAAAAATCCTTAACTGGTCCATCAAAGGCAACCTTACCCTACATTTGTCATTAATTTGATTTCATGATTGTTATGATATAAATATAAATGTTTTCTAAAGTATTCATTGAGCCTCTGTTTTTTTCTATTTGAAGAATTTCCATAATCCCTGCAGGACCAATGGAATGTCCATGGCCAAGTAGATGTTCGGCGATTCTTGATTTTCCATTAGATTACTTGAAATCCTAAACATGTTCTTCATATCTTATTATAAGAGATCTACCAGTTCGTCCAACATGTTGTATATTACAGTCAGGGCAAGTTAAATCATAACTGCTGCATTTATTAAATTTATCACTGTTATTTTCATTCATATTTTATAATCTTTCTGTTGTATTATTGATTTTGTAAGGATTAAAGTTTTTAAACTGTTTGGTACTGTACTTGGTCTGTTTCTCAGCATGTAAATTTTGTGCAATGTGGCGGGGGTTTATATTGTTTACTTTTTACTTTGTTTGCCTTTGAATTTCATTATTCAAATTTGTAATATTATATATTGTTATTAACAGTATCTTTTATTGTTTTAAGTCTTTCTTTTCCCCAAATGTGTTGTGAGTTCTCCATATTTCCAACCATATTATCTGTTTTCTTGTGCTTGTGATGGTGTTAACTTATAATTAGATATGACAAAAGAACTGGAGTATATAGCACAATACAGCTGTCTGGGTTGTACAGTGTTCCTTTTATCATGCCCCAGAGCACAGCAGATGTCATAGACTGTCCTGGTAGATGCATGCTTTTTGTGTAATGAAGTTGCTCAAAAAAAAAAATGGATGTTTGGGCTGAAGATGATATAAGAGATGTCGAAACATGTCAAAAAGTAGTTTTTGCATGACAGTAAAATTTCTTACTTGCTTTAACATAACACACACTGTAAGGATGTGTGAGTGTAGAATGTGGTTCATCATGATGGCTGGCACATTTTGTTTATAGTAAAGGTAAGGTTTTGCTGGCGCACACTGTGAGGGCACACGTGGGATATGAAGTATAGCTCCATGCATTCGTAACCTTGGTACTAGGTGGATGTGAGTGGCTACTGTCATGACCTGGCCACTTTACCTTTAGGTAAGAGCTCCCAGTACCCATTGAATAGGAGTCTAGTTGGATCCCAGAGTTGGTTTGAATCCTTTGGAGAGAGAGTCACCTCTCTTATCCCTGCCTGCAGTATAACCACAATTCCCCTGTCACAAACATTGTAGCGTAGTCGCTATACTGATGGAACTATCTCAGCAGCTTTGTTATACTTTCTTTATATGTACTTTAAAAGTTGTTAAACATTAATGCATTCAGGTGATGTCTTTTGAATGTCATATTTTCTGTTGTCTTGATGTAATTTCTAGCAAGAAAATATATGGTGCATTATTTTTGGTATTGTCGTAAGCCTTGCATTACAGGATTTTAATTTGAGCATGAAAATTTTCCACATGGTTCAAGATTGACTGTGGATCCACATTCTTGTCCTTTATTATTGTACATTTTGGATCACCTCCAGTAATACTAATACTCAACAGGATTGTTCTGTCACTGTTGGACATTCTGTAATCAGTGTTTTTTTGTGTTTCCTACCTGTCAGGATGGTGATCTGCAATAGGTGATTTCTGACATTAGTCCTTTGTGCATATCCTATCTCAAAAGTGACATAAGGACTAAAGCTGCCTTGTAGTAACAAGTGAGGTAGCAATTGCTGTGTCATTGTGTCGAAGTGTGTTCTCTTACCTCTATGCCTACACCACTGATTGGACTTAACCAGCTCTTACTCAGTGAGTAAAAGTAGCTGGGGTGTGAAGGTGACCACTTAACTTCATCCTAGCATTGACATTAAGAATGTATGAAACCATATCTCTGCTTCTCAATTTTGCCATGGTACTCCAGCAGAGGGAGAGTTCTTACATTTTACTTTATTGCAGTTGGTGGTAATTGACAGGATGCTTATTTCATGTTGCTGCTGTCATGATTCAGTGTGCACCACAGCCTTGTATTCCTCTGAGATTTAATGTTTTTCACAGCTGGGCTTCTGGGATATGACACTGCATCTTGAGGCATGTGAATGCATGTGATTCCTGGTGTTACTTTGAAACATCGAGAATCATTTGCCCAGCAGCGCGGCACACATCTCAAGAGACGAGGATCCTCATATATCTGTTTAATTTTCCGTTCATTATCACTGTGTCATCAGTCACCATCTTCATGCAATTTAGCACAGAGATTTTCTTTATTGACATGTGGAAACAGCTGTTTCAGATATGTTGTATTGTGAACTGTTTTCTGTACTAATTTTGTAACAGTTAAGTGCTTCCTTCTTGTTTAGATGTGAAGGATGAAGCATATAAAGTTCATTGTAGACTCTCTTTGTTTCAGGTTTTAGAGTAGTGTGTGCACGGGCATTCTCAATGGCATCCGAGAAGTTGGCAAATATCCTAGAAGTGGAAATTGATTCTGATGGCACATTCAAGTATGTTTTGATTAAAGTGTATGGTGCAAAGGGCTCTACTTCTCCAGATGAGGTCAAGACCATTGTGCGTGGCTTCAAGTGGGGTGAATATCACGGTAAGAAACAAAACACTGTTTTCTATCAAGTTTTTGTTTCTTTGACTGCTTGGTTATTAGTCAGTGGAAGTGTGTTATGACCTTTGTGATCTTAACTTTGTTCCAGTAAGAAGTTCTGTTTGTGACTTATTTAACCAGTCTATGCCAACTCCAGGTGTTATGTTTGAAATCCTTGGGTGGAAATTAATCTGACAGGCAGATAAAGTAAATCTTGTGGAAGCAGAAAGAAAGTAAAGTACATTTTTGAACTGGTGTTCAGTTTGTGCAGGAGAGAGTCTGAAATTTTAGGACTTCCAAGACCTTGTAAATCCCTTGCATCAGGACTGGACAAATTTCAGGTGCCAAGTCAGCATGGCACCTAAATGATATGTCATTGCCCTCAAATTTTGGAAGGATGTATTTTAAATGAAGGGTTGTTTTTATTTGAAAATCCTAGTACACTATGGGATTTATTACTAAAGTGCTTTTTCTTCATCATGAAACAAATGATGTAGCTACCAAAATCAGTTTTATGTAATGTCAGAATGTGTGGAAGGAATTATTAATCATCTTTCCTATGATTTTCATTGAAGACTGAGCCTAAGATGAAAGGATCTTGACTCCAGGAGTGACTGGCCCTTGTACTTCTAAAGTTCATTTCATTTATATTTTAGTATTGTGTAATATGTTTTAATATGAAACTTTTTATTTCATTGTATTTCTAAGGAATTGTTTAATTGTATTTTGTATGCCTTTCACAGTATTTTTGGTAAAAAGAATCTGCAGAAGGTGGTATCAGTCCTCACCATGTATGAGCAGCTTGTTTAGTAGAAACCTTATCAGCAACAGCAGTAGTGGCAGGTTTAAGTTTGTTAGTTGTTACAACAGAAGAAAAAATAAATCTATGTCATACATGTTTTAGCTGGTGCCAAAATTCCAAGAAAATTTATCATGCCCTATATTTTACTGTGTCACCAAGTTTTTAACAACTTTAAATAATTACGGACCAAACTGTACTTTTATATCGGGAAATTTTTGTGTGAATTCCTTCTGATGCTTTGAAATTACTTTATGGACACTAAGAATTATTTAGCAAAACAGATGTTAATTTTGATGATTAATTCAATATCAGAACAGGGTGCTAATTGCTAAAGGTGATGCACATTATCTCTTAAAAGACAGGATTCTGTTAGTTGTTCAAGTGAGTTTAACTTGAGATGTATTTTGGATTACCATTTGAAGATGTGTTTAAAATTCATAGCATGCCTTTGGGATTACTGTAAACTGTCTGTTGTTACAGCAGCTTCTAGGTATCTGTCGAAGCTTAAATTTAAAACTGTGTTTCCTTTTATATAACCTGCATTTGCAAAAGTATATAGAAATATTGTCCACACTGGGCCCAGTGAGTATCAGCTTTTTATTTATGAAAAGGGGGAATTTCCATTAGGAATGTAAGTGAAGAAATTAAACCAATTAATCCTTCATATAAATGAATATAGAGTCATCAGATTATTGATCCTATTTAAGTGAGATAAGTTATAGTGACATAGTTTTCCCCATGCCTAATTGAGCACTGTGCCATGAAGATGTACACATTCTTAACCATGGCACTAGGTGGAGGTGAGTGGTGAGCTTCATGCCCCAAAGGAAACTGCTTTTTGTACACACTGGGTGGGATTTTCCCCATGCCTAATTGAGCACTGTGCCGTGAAGATGTACACATTCTTAACCATGGCACTAGGTGGAGGTGAGTGGTGAGCTTCATGCCCCTAAGGAAATTGTTTTTTGTACACACTGGGTGGGAAGCTCAGTGAACCCCATAGACACTCTAGTTGCACTGGACAATGGAGAAATCTGTTGGCTGTACCTGAAATCTGACTGTGAGTCCACAGTTGTCCAGCTCCTAGCAAAGTTGCTGTACCAAATAAACTGCTGCAGCTTCTGTGAGAGGGTTATTGTTTCTATATATAAAGCTGCATTTTGCCATGATCCAAGAAGACATCTTTCTTACCAATGGCATGTGTTGTAGTAGCTTTATTGTACAGTACTCGTGTATTCAGACTTGGACAGCAGTGGTTGCCACTTAAATGCATTGGGAAAAATTCTCTGAAGTGAAGGGGTTATGTGTGATTTGAGGTTGTAGATTATTGTGTTCTGAGGCATCATGCCATGTACTCTGATAGACAGGTGCCGATGTTTCAGAGCAGACTGCTGCTTGAATCATTAGGGTAGAAGATGGCAGCAGTAGATTCCTCTGAAATGTCAGTGCTTGTCTATCAGACTACATGGCATTGCATCTCAGTAGACCATAACCTGTACAGTTATAATGAATTATGTAGTATGATATTCTGATCACCATTATTTAAAAAAGTAATATCAGTATTATTTTGTTTGCATTAATCAATGTTACCTGTTCTTAATACCAGCAATTGCTACATCAGATTTAGACATGAGACATGTAGACAAATAAGCCTATAAAAAAATGTTGGAATTGAAAAAGACCAACAAATTGCTATACAGTTTGTTGCTCATTAAACACTACAGAAAACCCTATACTCTTTTAAGTGATAATTTAAATAACTGAGAGCCCTGGAATTACACAGACATGGGACATTTTATCTTGTGCCCCAATATCTGGCATCTTAGCACCTGGAACACTCCAAAAACTGGCTGTGATCCAGAACAAATATGTCTCAAACTAACACTAAGGAATTTCAGTCCCACCACTTCTTTACTGAATATTCCTGATGATTTCTCCTGAGTTGGGGCCTTATAGTTGATGTTTATCTTCATTTTGAAAGCAGAACAATTCTTTTTGTAATATGTAATTGTAATTTTTTCTATATATTGAGGTATGGTGCGCCAAATTAAAGATAAATACATTTTCCATCCAATGCCAAATTCTGGATGAAAGATCCCACACCTATATTTGGAAAACTTACACATCTGTTTCTTAATTTTAAGTGGCAAATTTATTTTCATTATTCATAAAAATGTGACTTTCGATCTTTTATTTTTTTAACAGGACAGTTCATAGAGTTTTTGTCAGTCCATCATATACAGCCAGGACAACACTTATTTCTGATCATAAGACACTATTGTTGGGTTATTACATCATTTGATTTTACATACTGCAAAATATAATGTTAAAGAGTTTTTTAGGTTGCTTCCATCACTAGTTTTTGGGGATGCTTGAAATCAGTATTCTGTGACATCGAATTCCAAATTGTGAACTTGTGCAAGTAAAAGTAAAGAAATTCACCACATTTGTAGTTCTTTATTTGTAAAAATACACTGCATGCTTAATTGACAGATTTACCAACAGGATGTACACAAATTTTACCTATAGTAGTCCAAATGTACCAAATTACATCACACCAAAATGAAGTCCATAAATGGAATTTACAGTTTTATATATATTTATAATGATACAGTTTTCTATGCATGAAACATGAATCTTCAGATTCAGTTTTTGGAATCTTAGCTGCTTACACCATTGCCATTTAATTAAAATGAAAGCCTCTGTGTACAGTTTGAGATATGGATGGTGGCTTATGTCGAAGACAGGACATCCATTGAATAACTGATGAGGCTTCCAGTCAGTTCTTTTCTACCCTTAGTGAGACAAGTCCTTTACTTCCAGTCTTGCCTGGCGATTGTTGCATGATACTCATTTTAAGAGTTAGGCATTGCTGCCTTCAGCTGTGTGACAGTATCATCTTCGTTTGGCTCTAGGTAAGATACAGTCAGTCTGCTGTTGGAATTCAATTCTGCTTTATGTTTGTCCCTTCCAGGAATATTTAATTCCTGTTTTACTGTGTATTAGAAGTCCAGGAAGGTTTGTGTGCATGAAGATTGAAGAGAGTGTCAAATCTTTGTGCAGAATAAGGACCTACAAACAGTATTTCAGGTGGTTAGATTGAAGCCGAATATTGTCTGAATTTTTTTACAGCTGTTTTAAAATTGTTGTGATATAGGCCTACATCACGTTTCCCTGTTTTCAAATTGTAACTACTTTAGCACAAGTGATACTGGCTATAAGATTAACCATTTGTGTGATAATTCTTTACACTTTTTGAGTATTTATTTCATCCTAAAATTAATTTGTTATTTGCTTGCATGTGAGTGCATAGCTGCTGTCTTTGTTCTGTAAAAGAGATGATTTTCATTACCTTACTCATATGTTTCTGTTCTTGATTTATGTTATCATGACTTTTGAGATTTGAGGTGTTGTATACATGACAGTGGGATGGATGGAATACTGTGTAATTTGGTGGATATGCACGGGCATATCAGAGTGACTTCCTGTCTCTATAATCATGGTAGATCTGCGCTGATGGTGGAGGCAGCAGGTTTTTCTGAAACATATATGTATATACATATACGTTTACTAGGCCACATTCCACCACATTTCAAAATGCAATAATGTCTGTGTTATTTGTTCTTAATTCCACACTGGAAGTTTTTGTACAATCATACAGTTTGTTTCCACAATCAGAAGAGCTTTTTCCATTGTCATAATGCAATTTATATGAAGTGGTTTACTCTGAAAGTCCACACTAAATGCTGGCAATATTACTTTCCATAACACATGCAGTAAATCCTAAGCGCAATTCATCTGCATCATGGTCAACCATGTTTTGTCAGTCATGATGAGAGTTAGTATGGCACTAACTGAATAAAGTCATCTGAGAGATGCATTCTGGCCATGTCACTGCGTGACATTGCTATTAAAAGAAACCAGTTCTTCATCAAAACCATTTCATATGTACTTAACTCAAAAGACATTTTCAGCATTTGCAGAAACTTGTAAACAGACAGCAGTGAATAATCCCTCAAATTGTTTTATGTATAGTAAGTTTTCAGTAACATCCCACATAACTTCAGTGGTTTGGCATCATCTAGGATTATTTGTAATTGGTTTATGTGTGTCACTTGGGCTTCTTGTACCAGACACTTGGGAAAAGATCTCACAGTAAATTATATTGAAACACAAACCATCACATATGATGGTCTTGGCTTTAAAGTCAGAGTATGGAATGGTGTAACTGATTTTATCACTGAAATGGAACTTTAATTGGCAGATTTGAGAAAAATAACTCAATAATTACCTGTATCAAATGGCTGCAAAAGTGATATGTCAGTCTGTAACACCCATACACTGAATTTTCTTTACTGATAAAAACGTTTACATTGCCTTTTTGTATAAGAATGTCTGCCACTGTGTAGAAGAGCAATCCAAAAAGTAAGGTTCACTATTTTATTTCTGGTGAAAGGTTTCCTGAGTTTAGTTGGCAGTCATGGCTTCAGTTAGTACATACTTTCACCACCACACAACATCAGCAGGAAAGTTTTTTGCATTTGGGTTCCCCATTAACTGACTGACAAACACAAAAAGACACCCTTTGAGTCATTCATGATGCTTCCTCAGTGTTACAAAAGGCATGGTGAAGCATTCTTAAGCAGAATGTAAGATGAGTCTTGGTTCTTCCACAACACCCCAGAGAGCAAGGTTGAATCGATGACCTGGAAGCACCCTCACTCACCAGTCAAAAAGAAGTTCAAGACAGTTCAGTTTTCTGGAAAAGTGATGGCTACGTATTTTCTTTGTTGTTTGTGGACTTCTTCTGGTTGATTTGACACCTCTTAGTTCAACAATAAATGCAGCTGCTTATCAGGAAACTCTGAAGAGACTCAAGGAGGCTAACTGGCAAAAGAGACCAGGATCTAGACCAAAGGAGTTCTTGTTTTGCAATACAGTGCTCAACCTCACAGTGCTGCTGCAACCATGAATTTTTTTAACTCATGAGGGTGGGAGGTTTTTCCACATCCACCAAGCAGTCCTGATTTGCTCTTTCAGACTTCCGTCTGTTCCCAGAGATGAAAAAACACTTCCAAGGTCAGCGTTTCCACTCCACTAAATATGTTCAAAATGAAGTCAAGAACTGGTTATGTGGCTAGTACACCTTTTTGTATATGAAGAACTTGACAAATTGATATGTCACTATGATACGTATCTAAATAGTCTTTGTGACTGTGTGGGGTAGTAAAGCTAATATGAGACTGTATTTGAGCCCCATTAATTACTCTATGTTGTTATTTTATGTAAATAAAAAATAGGAAACCTTACTTTTTGAACTACCTATGTATGTGGTGTAACGAACACTGTGGCAGAATTGAGAAGTTAATTTTGGTGTTTATGACACCATCAGTTGTTAAGATTGTGTAGCATTGGTAATGAATGAATGAATGGAGTATGGAACTTAGCAGAATGATAGTGACTAGGTGAAAGCTGAAGTACTGTTGTGATAAACATGTGCCTATGTTACTCTGTCCACTGCACATCACATGGCCTGGCCTGGGATTGAACACCAGCTTCCACAGTGAGAGGCCAGCATTTCAGTTTGTCATAAGAGGCTGTCTGTCATTTCACCCATATGTTTCCACTCACTTTTATGTGCTGTATAATACTTGTGGATTTAGCAGAGGTGTATTAAAATATATATATAAAATCAGTTTGTTGGCATCCTTTTTAACTGCCATACTTTATGCTCTGGTGAAATATAAATTTTCAAAGGGTCTGTTTTGTGGTCTAGTAGAAGGTAAAACTGGCCCTATGCTTAGACATCATACTGTGAAGATATGTCAGGGCATGAAATTTAAAACTTCCTTATTTTTATTCCCTGAGTCCCTTGAAGAGTTTGCATTATGAGATATGTAGCTGGACATCAAAGCCGGTCTGTATGTGATGGAAACAGATGTTCCCAACTCTTCCACAAATGAAACCCAGATGGAGCCCATTACACAGTTGTTTTTATTCGGTGACCTAAGTGAAGTCTGTTGTGGTCAGTTGGCTGTTATGTGTAACTTGACACAAATTCCCATTTACCAAAAATAATGAAATCAGCTGTAAGTCTCAGGACATTGTTGTGACATGTGTTGCCAGTTTTACATCGTCACTTGTTTCCTTTGGTTGTGAAGCAACACAACACTCTTCGAACTATCAGTTTGTTGTTGTTATTGTTGTTGGTACTGTTGTTACTAAGGCGGCTTTCAGGAGTCTCATTGCACCTGTCCCTTCTGTTGGTCACACTGGCTAAGTCGCAGGTTTGAGCATCACCACTCGACGTCCACTCACTGTTCTCCAACTCTCAGGTCGGCCCCTCATCGCATTTCAGGATCACATCTTCATCCTCTCTCGTGTTGGTCTTGTGCTTTGTGTCTGTAGATGGGCTTGCTTCTTTTACCTGGTGTGACTGTGGTGGGGACAGGGACAAGGACTCATTAAGTTCCAGCGTTGAAGTCGAGTGCATTAGAGTGAACGGTAGTTTTAATGCTAGCTGTCCACCCATGGCACCAACCAGAAGTTTCACTTTAACATAATAAGAGACATAGATGGCAAACACATTCCGGTCTTCAGGTGAACTGGACGTACATGTGATCGTCGACGCCAGAGTTGCACCTGCTCTACTGAATGAGTCTTCAAGTGCTATCCAGTTCTTGGTGGCGCCCTTAGCTGGATGCAGAGTGTACGTGCGGCTTAGCGATGACCCTGGTCCTAAGGGGCACTCCTCTCGACTTGTGATTATTGCCACCACATTCTTGAACTTCCCATTCGAAAACATGCAGACGTCGACATGTTGCACCACAAACACCTAGGGAGAAGGCATGAAGTAATATTCGTCACGTAACGTGGAAAATGAGCTCACAACAGGGAGGTCGTGTATGTGCATGTTTTACCTCTGAAGTAATTAATTGATTTTCAGATGGACAGTGATGACCCTCTTTAAAAATTGTGTGTTGCATATAATTTCGGTGTGTAGTCTGTGTTTAAATGAAGTCTAAATTGAACACCACAAAGTGTATCAGCAAAGCCATTTGCATGAGCAGTTACGTATATGGCGTAAAATACAAGTCTTATGAAAATGCAAGGCCTGTTTTGAAGAACATATTCAGTATGGCGATATTAACAATATGCAAAGCAGTCTGCAGTGCACTTGAAGCATCTTTGTGCGCACTGTGATGTAACTGACCGTCTCTAGTAGCTCACCTTAATCCTGCGGACGGTCTTACTGCTGTTGTTATGCACGGCCGTGTTCACCAGGATCGGTTCCCCGTGACTGTAGACAGCCTTGTCCAAGGACGCCTCTAATTCAACTCGCCCGTCGCTTAGTAAAAAAGGTTTCTCCACGGCTGCGTGAGGCGGCGGTCCCGCGAGCTGCTCGTTGGAGGGTGCGGGCGAACTTGGAGTCACTGCCGAATTAGGCAGACACTGCTGCACTACGCGGATACCCATCCGCACTGTGCTTCGTCGGTGTGTCTTCTCATCTGCCCGCTCGGCTGCAACATGCAACTTTTCAAGCTTGTATGTGCATAGATACAGACGAAAAACCGCAGTCGGTTTGAGGTTCGAACCGGAAACTTTGGAGTACAGATCAGAGGTCATAGGGGTTACCGGGTGAGGTGATTAACTCTGTATTATGACACGTTGATAAAGTTCTTACAGTGACGTCTGTCGGTGAACAGGCTGACAATACAGCGATTGTTGCCTGGCATGGTGTCGATCGAGTCGTGTGCCTGCGTGATGTGTTGACTACAGGAACTAAACCAAAGTTTATATAGGGGTATGTGCAGGTAACTACCTGCCGGAAGTGTAGGAACGTGATGACTCGGTATTATCTCCTGAAGTCAAGAAATAGTTTCGAATACGTTATATCTTTCATTCCAAAGGCACCAGTTCGAATCTCTGCCTGAACATTCAAATACTCTAGCTAACGTTACTTTCTTCAGTCCGAGTCCAATGTCGTGTTGCCTTCGTGGAAGTGGTCATGTCTGCCTTTACAAAATTATCACCCACGCATTTTGTTCCACGTTCATTATATTTGTATAGCTGATATATCTACGTTAAACAACCCTCGCTCCTGACACCTATCCTTACCCTTTCGTGTCATTGCACTTGTATTGCTCTTGTTTATGCAGACGTTAACCCACGAACCGACTGGCCAAAAATTAACCATAAATAGTAGCGTAACATGTTCTGCGATGCTAATTAACATGCGCAGTTGACATAGCGTTGTACAGTAACTCACGTTCGAACTTGCTGGAAATTACCCACAAATATGTGACCTGCCGTATAATTTGATGTTAATTTACCAGCTGATGTAGCATTTTGTAATAATCTGTCAACCGACCGAAGATTTACGTCATATCATTAGACCCCGGGAAGTCGCTTTTATTTATTGCCATCTCTCTGTCTACAATTTTGATGGTCCGTCATATGGTTCTGCAGTTCGTACACACATTGTTCACTTCTCTGCACTGTTACTGTCTGTTCCAGCTAGCAATTCGAAGTGCATCTCATAGTATTCAGACTACCCGTGTAGGACTTTCTCTGTATTGCTCACTATATTATCTTCATGTCTGATCAGTAATTTTCGTGGTTTGAATACTTTTTCTTATGCTGTTCACTTACTGATAAACTTTCTTTGTCTCATTGTTATTATAAACAATTTCCATTTACTCCAGCGTTGATTTAAACAATACTTTCTTTCCTGTCTAATTAATTTATGTGCTTCTTTTCTTTCATACTTACATTGTTGCTCATTGTGTCTGGTATTTCTGTTACTCATTTTGTTGTAAGCTTTCTTTTTATCTTCGAATAGTATTTGACATTCTTTATCAAATCAACTATTTCTTTGTGGTCTTTCTGCTTTCCTGTTGGTTTTCCAGCTGCTTCGTTTATTCCTTTTTTTGATTTGTTCCACATTTCATTATATCATCAATTTCTTCTGAGTATTTTATATATTTACTGTTACTTCCTTGATCAGTTCTTCGTTTATTCTTTCTTATTTAGTTTACCAATATCCCATTTCTTTATTTCACTTTTCTTAGTCTTCACACTTCTCTTGATTTTCAATCTAATTTTGACCCTCACTAAAAATGGTCTATTCAATTTCAGCACTTCTCATACTTCTCACGTCATAAACATTAGTTTAGCGTCTTCTATCCACCAATATGTGATGTATCTGGTTACACATTTTGCTGTCAGGTGATCGCCAGGTGACCTTGTGAATGTCCTTATATTGATACCATATTCCCTCCACAACTAAATCCCTAAATCCCTTCCAAGTGCAAAAAATTACCATTCGTTTTCTAGCATCATTTGTTTCGTCGTGAAAGCTGTGCCATCCACATGCTGGATATAAATAGTACTCTCTTCCAACTTTACCATTGAAATCACCTAGTACAGTTTACATGTCGTAATTGGGAATTGCATCATATACCTTTTCCAAAGCACTGCTTCATCTTTTCGTTCAGTTGGGGCATGTGTTCATGTCAATATCAAATTTTAATATTTAAGTTAACTCCAATTGTACAGATTCTTTCATTTATAGATTAAAATGTAAATAAAGTATCTATAATGTGTCTACTAATATAAAATCCTGTTCGAAATTCATATTTGTCTCTTTTATGTCCACTGTATAAAATAATATACTCTTATGCGTCGTTTAACGACGGGGATACGTTCTGAGAAATGAGTCATTAGGCGATTTCGTCGTTGTGCGAAAGTGTACTTACACAAACCTGGATAATACAGTATAGCCTACTACACACCTAGGCTAGCCTGTTGCTCCTAGGCTACAACCATGTACAGCATGTTACTGTACTGAATACTGTAGGCAATTGTAACACAGTGGTAAGTATTATAATATTACGATATATTATAATATTAGAATCTTATGGGACCACCGTCGTATATGCGGTCCGTCGTTGACCGAAACGTCGTTATGCGGCGCATACCTATTTTTTAATCACAGTTCCTTTCCCAGGGCATCCAATTTCTTGTAGAGCGCATATATGTATTTTATATTTATCCATCTATTTAACCAATTCATTCATTGCTCCTACTGTATACAATGTGCGTACATTCCAACTTGCTGTCCTCATGTCACTGATCCTTTTCCACTGCCTGGGTCGATTCCACTTCGTCTGACTCTTCCGAGGCCACAATTCAGGGTTCATAACAGTTAGCTCTTTTTACGGTGACAGGTTGACCTGTCGCCAAACCCCCAACCTGGAGGGTCAGCTCACCGTATTTTTAACCCCCGGGGCAGGATAGCCCAGCTATACCCCCAGGCAGCGGGTATACATTTTAGTCGACTTTTACGACCCGCATGGGCTGCAGTGGAACTATTCTTTACCTCGGTCACCATACGGGGTCCTCTATCGCTTTATCTAGCCACTGTTTTTACATATGTAGCCACGATGTTCTCAGACCTCCTTAATCTGCGTTTTTCTGGAATGATAGATAAGCTTGGCATTTGTACAAAAAGTACATAAGAGGGCATTTTTTAACCCTTGAAACCACACTGGTAACTACATATAACACTTAATGCAACATTTCGCGACTGCTTTATGTGATTAGCAGAATTAAGACCGGTTATGTCCTACACAGCATGGGCCGGTTAGTTTTTTGATGGAGACGGAGTGGTTTCACTGTAAAACAGAAACCGACGTTTGAAACACGAGTATTATGCAAATGAGCTCCAGGCGTCAGAGGTATGATTTCATGTGAATGAGCTCTGACGTCCAGGCATATTTAGTAACATATGCCATGAATAGTGTTACAGTCCAAATTTTGACAGCCTGTATTATTGCATAATTAAGTTCCTGGATGCTGAGTCATTTACATTAGTCAGGATACCAATATAGCCATATTCCAACACAGAACTTCTTTTCCACATTCTCCATGAAACTTATTTTTTATCTTTGTTTGAGCAGTTGAAATAACGCCATTAAATGAAACACTGTTCTTGGTAACGGGTCTCATCATTTGCGCGCCGGGCTCTGACGGCAACCTCTCCGTAGATATATGCAGCGTGTAGCCTAATGTAACGTGTGCAGGAATGTAGACTACTTGTCCCATTGCTTAATTACGCACTGCTGCATGACGAAGTGTTGAGGTAGTGGAGGTATAGCGCCACACTATTTAACGTCCGCATTAGAGGGCGGTGCGTTATCAACGTCATCAAGTCTGGGCCACATTATATCCGACATGCGGGCCCCACGGCCTTTCTGATACGGGGGTCGGAGAAGGATTTGTGCACCGCCAAGAAACGAACCACGGTCGTCTGGACTGCGATCTAGCCACTGTACTGAGTCATCCTGGCTAATATTTCTTATGTTTTGTTATTCGAAACGGGAAAGGAAATATATTTAGAACCAGCTGTGTCTCCCAGTGTATAATGCACTTGGTGCAAGTGAGTAAATGGCTCACTTGTCTGGTTCTCCGTGAGGTACGAGCTGAGGCCCAGGAAACAGTTGAGCATCGGGAATGTAAAACACAGGACAACTAGATGGCAACGTGAGTGTTAATGGCGGGCACCTGGCTAGTGGCGTATATTAATGACCCAGGGAGCCGCGAGAGCGCAGAGATTGTAGTGAGTAGGCAAGCCGCTGCCTAAACGACTGGTGAATCGTGGTTCCATTCCCGGCAAAAGTAAGATATTATCCTCTTCTCCAAAGTGTTCATACCAGCTCTGGGCCCCACCCAGCCTCACATTCTTCCCCTCCCCCCCCCCCCGGCTAAAGCGGCCGGTGCGTGAAGATGACCCCTTACATTCATCTAGTGCTGAAGTTAACGCTGTTCTGAATTAAGTCCATGCACAACTTTACGTTTATAATTGATGCAGATTAAGCGATTTCCATTAGCGTGCGTTGGTTGGTCTCTTGAACAACACTTTGTCAACCGCGTTGGTTAGTTGCCGTGAGACTAGGGATTGCATAAACGATTGTCAGCGTTCATATCGGAAGAATGTTAAAGGAAGCGAGTGGTGGCCTAGGTTGATATGTGAACGGAGGAGTTCTATCTGGTGGTGTCTGGCGTTGAGGAAATGGCAGAGACTCTGTGTTTGTGAGCACAGTGCTTGTAGAGGACTGAGCCTGTCGAGGAGCTGCATATTCTGCATTGACGTGATTAGGCGGATCGAATGAGCGAACTATGTTGCATGCATGGTAATGTGACGTATCCAGGATTTTTAATCGAACAGTTTAAACGGAGGATACAACTTGGGAGAACATGCATAGACGGGAACAACATTAAAGTGTGTAATATAAGGCCATGAAAATGCAGACGGGATAAGGTCCATTGGCGGACTCCTTTGAACACGATGGTTGACCTTCTGGTTGCACGAGAAAGTTAATGTAATTGTCCGCTGAGGAATTGCAGAGTGTTTAGGGATGGTCTTGTGCCTTGTGGTTGGTTAGTGCGACATTTGAAAGGGGAAGAGATTTACCTGAGCCGAGATTCTAACCCATTACCTTGCGCAGGAATGCCGCAGTGCTCTGTAACCTCTGCTCTTTTTCACTGCATGGACAAGGTGCGGTTCACTAGATCCTATACTGAAACCGCAGTTTGAACTTGCCAGTGCTATCAAACTGTTCAGTTCTCTTTCTTGTTCAGTCTGAATCAGCGAGTTGGGAATAATTGAACAGAAAAGGCAAATAACAGCAGCTGTGCATTAGGTAATGTTATCACACGACTGGGTGTCCCAGGTTAACTAACATCTCTTTGGATGATAGGGGAAGGGGAGCTAAAGCCGCATAGCGTTTGCTCTTAATGTGGACTGTGGTTAGTGTTGTAAACAGAGTAGGCATCAAATTGACGTGGGGTTCTAAATTTGTTGGGGGCCACTTCAGTGGTGAATGTATATAAATGTAGATTCATGTTTTGAGAAGTGGTATTTATTTTATGAAGCCTTTAAAGGATAAGACCAACTTCAAATATATATATAAAGATTCACGTCGTACCGCGCAGTAAACACATTTCGTCTCAATTATAAAAACCAATCAATCAATGCTGTGTAGGGACATATTCGCTGTTTGTTTTGAGATACATACAAAACACATAAATACACTGTGTGGACAGAACGTAAAATTCGTTAATGTTAAACCTGGTGGTGCGTAAAGGAACCACTGGGCTTTAAAGGGCTAAATTGCTTGTGTCTAGTAATTAGGCACTCCGTGATTCATGTCTAGGGGTCAGAAGGCTGATGTACAGGTATTCTGGTGTGTAACTCGGCTTGGGTATCTGCTCTTGGTTCGAGACGTTGCGTTGTGTAGAACGGCTGTACTTAAAATGAGGAGCTAATTGTGCGACTGGCGTTACCATTTGCAGGGTGAATGAGCTGATCCCGGTGGCCTGCGGTGAAGGCATAGGTCTGATGTCGCTTGACTGCTGGGATCGGGGGGGGGGGGGGGCGCATTCCCGCGGCCTGCAGGGCTGTTTGGTGTCCTATGTTTGTTCTCTGTTGTGTAGGTAGTGGCCTTTGCGCCGAG
>Ga0131853_10002505_pt1 | contig 32811 bp, 31 predicted proteins | sample TergutLab28metaG_FD_92764 | JGI IMG/M metagenome (GOLD analysis project Ga0131853, IMG submission 92764) | Labiotermes labralis P1 segment gut microbial communities from Petit-Saut dam, French Guiana - Lab288 P1 (version 2) (version 2) | ecosystem: Host-associated > Arthropoda: Insects >... | reverse complement strand
ATGCTTTTTGGGGGAAAGTTTATCCCCCCCCCCCCCCGATATTAGTAAAAATCAAGGAGTTAGCTCTGTTTTTCAAAACAAAACCAACAAAAGTTGATATGTGGGTAAATAATTTCAATGCGACAAACAGAATTAAACACTAAACAGTCAAAATGTAAACTTTTATGTTACACTTTTTGCGGGCGCAAAGATACAAAAAACTTTACAACCGACAAGCGGGAAAAAACAATTTTTTTAGATTTTTCTCAACTATGAAAGTCAGAAGTTTTGATTTTGGCGAACGCAATTCACCGAAATTGATTAGACATTATATTCAATAAGTTTATATGTGCTTTAAAATCACTAAATCCCGTTAGGGATTTTATATTGGTAAAAGCGAAATTAACTAAAACCGCAGCGTGCCGTTAGGTACGCGACGTTTTACAAAACAGGATTGCGTACCTGACGGCACGCCAGCCCGCAAGGAAATGTTCTTTCTACCAATATATTTGTCCCTAACGGGACGAATGTAGAAAGCATAAATGTATGACTTTTAAACGAATAACATTTTATTCTATATAAACGTCTATTGAATTTGGTGAATTGAAAAATAAAGATAAAAATTCGTCCTTTCGCCCATTTCGCGCCTAAAATCCCAACCATTTCCTCATTTCCTCTATTGTTTTTCCTCTGCGCGAAGCGTAATCGGCAAGTTGGGTTTCGTCGATTTTTCCGACTATGAAATATTTGGATTTCGGATGTGAGAAATACAATCCGCAAACAGACGAAGCCGGCGACATTGCGCCGTTTTCGGTTAGTTTTATTCCGTTTTCATCGAGTTTTAATATGGAATTTAGGTCAAAAATAATGGATTGGTCGGGCAATGATGGATAGCCGACTGCGGGTCGAATCCCGTGATATTGGTTTTTTAAAATGCGTTCAACATCCAAAACTTCATCCGAATTGTACGCCCAATAACTTTTTCGTACTTGAAAATGAAGCCATTCGGATGTTGCTTCCGCCAAGCGGTCTGCCAGCGAACTGACCAAAAGCGCATGATACACATCATTTTCTTGCTCGAATTGCGCCGAAAATTCGTCCGCACCAAGAATTGTACAAGCAAAAACTCCGATGAAATCGTGTTTTTCGCGCAAAAAATCGGCTAAGGAATAACAAAATCCATCATTCGACGGATGCTGTTGGCGAAGTGTCGGAATGATGGTTTTTTGTTCGCCGTTTTGAATAATAATGTCGTTTCCATCGGAATAAGCAGAAAATATTCCAAAAATGGCATTTGCACGAATTATTTTTTCGGCTGAAAAACGACCGAGCATTTCCTGCGCATCTTGAAAGAGTTTTAATGCTTCGTTGGCTTTTGCACGTTCATTTTCGGGAAATTGATTTAACCAAGCTGTTTCATCGCTAATATTCCCGATTTCATCGTACTTTCCGCTCATTTTCCAAACGTTGAAAAAGGATTTCCAATTAATAAACGGAACTATTTCTCGAATATCAATATCCGTTAATTGTTTTATTCCTAATGTGTTTGGTGTTTGCATTTTTTCTGAAATATTTTTTACAGAACGAGTAAAGTTATTGCCATAACCGCCATTCCACCGACAAATCCGGCAATAGAATAATGATGTTCGCCATATCGTTCGGCAGCCGGAATAAGTTCATCGACCGAGATAAAAACCATAATTCCGGCAACGCCTGCCATAATAAATCCAAGCACAAGCGGACTGAGAAACGGCATCAGAATAAAATAACCGACCAATCCGCCAATCGGCTCTGCCATTCCCGAAAGCGACGAATACCAAAAGGCTTTCTTTCGGCTTCCGGTAGCATAATAAATAGGCACGGAAACGGCAATTCCTTCGGGAATATTGTGAATGGCAATCGCTACGGCAATCGGAATTGCAATAGTCGGGTCGATGTAAGCCGTTGCAAAAGTGGCGATTCCTTCGGGAAAATTATGAATTCCGATAGCCAATGCCATAAGAATTCCGGTACGTTTTAACTGTCGTTTTTGCTTGGTGTGCAAATCCTCAACTCGCCGTACTTCGTGCGGATTTTCGCCCGATGGAATCAGCATATCAATCAAAAATATAATCGCGATGCCGACAAAAAACGCAATAACAACACTCAATTCGGGAAAAGCGGCGTTTCCATCGGATATTAATTCGTGCGCTTTCGGAAATAATTCGACAAATGAAATGTATATCATCACGCCGGCAGAAAATCCCAGTGCCGAAGTCAGAAATTTCGTGTTTGTTCGTTTTGAAAAAAACGCAATCGCACTGCCAATGGAAGTTCCCAATCCGGCAAACACCGTGAGAGCCAACGCAAAAAGAAAATTTGATGATTCCATAATATTTTATTAGCACGCAGATGACGCAGATTTGACGGATTTACGCAGATTTCTAATAAAATCTGCGTAAATCTGCGTTTTTAATCTGCGCTATCTGCGTGCTGTAATCAATTCACTTCAACTCCAAACGGCATAAGTGCAAAAACGCCGTTCATATTTTCAAGGTTGCCGATGTGTCTGAGCATTTCGTAATTGCGATTTCCAAGTCTTGCTCTCATAAAACGCGATTCCAAATCGCCCGAAAGACCTCGCATCAGTATCGTTATAAAATCCTCTTTTTCGGGAAAATTTACAATGGCAAAATTTTCGAGCTCGGCAGCTTCGGCAGCGAGCGCGATGGCGCGGTCGAGACCGCCGAGTTCGTCAACCAGTCCGAGTGCAAGCGCACATTCGCCTGTCCAAACTCTGCCTTCGGAAACAGCTTTTACTTCCTCAACCGTCATTCCGCGACCTTCAACAATACGCTGAATGAAAAGGTCGTACGTGCGATTAACAAAATGCTGCATAATCGCTCTTTCATCAGGCGTGAAAGCACGATAACCTGTAATAATTCCTTCGCTCATTCGGTTTGTTTTTACTACATCGAAAGTCAGACCAATTCTGTTTGCCAATCCTGCAAAATTCGGTATTTGTCCGAAAACTCCGATTGAGCCTGTGAGCGTATTCGGCTGTGCCACAATCTTATCGCCTGCAACAGCGATGTAATATCCGCCCGAAGCGGCAAGGTCGCCCATGGAAACGATAAGCGGTTTTTTCTCTCTCAATTCGGTCAATGCGTGCCAAATTTGCTCCGAGCCGTACGCGCTTCCGCCGGGCGAATTAACACGCAAAACAACCGCTTTGATGTTGTCATCCTCGGCAACTCTGTTTATCGTTCGCACCAATCTGCGGGAAACAATACCATCATTTTCGCTCATATCAATTCCGCCAACGGCATAAATTACAGCAATTTTATTCCGTTGGAATCGCTCATTTCTCGGAACTCTGTTCATTTCGGCGTGGCGCACAAGCGAAAGCGAATGTCTGCTCGTGTCGTCGATAAACGATTCGATAATTTCTCTCACTTGACTTCTGTACACAAGTTTATCAACAAATCCTGCATTCAAGGCTTTTTCTGCTTCGCGGAAAGTCAGCACTTCATCGGCATAAGCATTCAGTCTTTCGACCGGAATACCGCGCGAAGCAGAAATTTCGCTCAATACATTATTCCAAATCGAGTTGATAAAAACGCTTACCTGCTCGCGGTTGGCTGGTGTCATTCGCGTTTCGGTAAATGGCTCGACAGCCGATTTGAACTCGCCGACTTGGAGAATTTGCATTTCAACGCCGACATTTCTCAGCATATTTGTAAAAAATGTAGTGGTCGAGGAAAGTCCGTGAAAACTCACCATTCCGATAGGATTTAACAAAACCTTGTCGGCAACCGAAGCGAGGTAATACATTCGCTGTGTGTAATGGTCGGCATAAGCTACGATAAATTTTCCGCTTTCGCGAAATTCGAGCAGTGCATCGCGAATTTCTTTGAGCGAAGCAAAACCTGCCGAAAACGAGCCGATGTTGAGATAAATTCCGACAATTTTCGGATTTTCTTTTGCTTTTCGAATGTTGGAAAGGATTTCATCCAAACCAATCGTTCGTCCGCCACCGAAACGCTCGGAAAGAAAATCGAACGGATTATCCTCTGCGCGTTCCTCCAACGTGCCGATTAAATCGAGCTGATAAACCGAATTCGGTTTTAGCGTTGTTACACCTTCGCCCGAAGCGATAATTGCGCCGATAATTCCGAAAAAAAGAAGCATACTGATAATCGAAGCTATCAAAACTCCGACTGTTGCTGCTAATGTGAATTTGAAAAATTGTTTCATTTTTTTTTTAGAGTGTAAAGTGTAGAGTACAAAGTGTAGTTTTGCGCTCTGTAAAGTTTATAAATTATTTTTATTATTCAAATCCGTAGGACATTTATATCAATAGAAAATAGCATTGAAAAAAACCAAAAATCCATAGGATTTCAACCTGTTAATGTCCTACGGACAAAATTTTGTATTGTTGTTTGTATTCTATTGACATTAAATTCCTAACGGAATATTTCTATTCAACATAAAATTCTGTGTATAACCTAAACGCAACGTCTGTTCTTAAACAGGGTGTGGTGTTTGATTGTAATTGAAAACGTCGAACTACTCGATATTTTCCTTTTTTAGAATCATTAAAATACCTTACCCACCAATGCAAATCAATATTGCGTTCAAATGTTTCGCTGGGAACAATATAATTTATAACAAAATCCCAACTCACAAGAGCATCAACAAGAATTTCTTGCCAACTTTTTCCGTTAAAATATTCTACAATAGTAAAAGAAGGATAAAACCTCAGTAATTTTTGTGTGTGATTTTCAAACTTTTCTATATTTGTTGAATTTGCAGAAACGACATTAGGAACAATGCGAAACGAAACAAATTCTGTTTCTGTTAAATAAAATTTTCCGCATTCAGATGAAAACGAATTATTTTCTTTTTTACACGAAGCAAATCCTACTGCAAACATCAGCAAAATAACTGCGAATAAGTTTTTTGTTTTCATATGAATATAATTTTAGTAAATGATAAGTTCGACAAAACGAAAGGCTGAAAGCCTTTTATCCAAAAAATTCCCTTAGTAGTTTCAGATTTTTGTTTATCAACCCTTATTCCCTTATTTTTCACAAACGGAATAAAGGAATAAGGGTTTTTGTGTGTAGATTATTTGGCTACTAAGGGATTTTTTAAAGTGAAGTTTGCAGAGTGTAAAGTGTAATTTTTTACAACCTTATGCGTAAGCCATTTACACTCTACACTCTACACTCTACACTCTGCACTCTATACTCTGCACTCTAAAAAAACTAATCATTCAACAACATCGGCATCAACAGCATCAACACATCCTCGCCTTCCGCATTTTCAAACGGAAGTATCAATCCTGCGCGCGACGGGTCAGCGAGTTCGAACACAACATCAGACGAATCAATATTATTCAAAATCTCAATCAAAAACGAGGATTTGAAACCGATATTGATATTGGTATCGTTTTCGTATTGGCAGTTGATGGTTTCCTCTGCCGAAATCGAGAAGTCAATATCTTGTGCCGAAACGTGAATTTGATTCGATGAAAAGGCAAGTTTTATCAAGTTGCTTCCTTGATTCGAGAATACCGAAACACGTTTCAACGCATTGTGAATACTCAATCTATCCACAATGACTTTGTGCGGATTTTCTTTCGGAATTACGCCGTTGTAATTCGGAAAACGACCTTCGACTTGACGGCAAACCATCGTATAATTTTCCAGTTTGAAACGTGCGTTTTTGCTGTCGAATTCTATGGTAACATCGCCCGATTCTTTCGGCAGAATATTTTTCAGCATATTCGCAGGCTTTTTCGGCAAAATGAACGATTCTCTTTCGTCGCCTTGAATGCTTGTCGAATTGTACGTTGTCTTGTAACGCACCAATTTGTGCGCATCGGTCGCAACCAAAACCAATCCTTCGGCGTCAATATCAAAGAAAATTCCGTTCATCACCGGACGAAGTTCATCGTCAGCAGTAGCAAAAAGCGTTTTCAAAACTCCTTTTGAAAGCGTTTCAACAGGCAAAACAAGATTGCGCGCATCGCTTTGCAATTCGGGCAAACGCGGATATTCGTCGCCGTTTTGTCCGATAAAATTGTACGAACCGTTTGACGAAGTAATCACCAACGCCAAATTCGAGTCGTTAATATCAAACGTGAGCGGTTGTTCGGGAAACTCGCGCAAGGTGTCCAACAAAAGTTTGGAAGCTACGGCAACTTTGCCGTTTCCATCGGCATTTTCAACTTCCATCGATGTAACCAGCGTGGTTTCAATGTCGGAAGCAGTCATAGTCAGTGTGTTTCCGTTCAGCTCGAACAGAAAATTGTCCAAAATCGGAAGCGAGTTTTTATTGTTAATCACTCGGCTTATCGCCTGCAAATGGCTTAATAATTCGGTACTTGAAGCAATGAATTTCATATTGTTATACTTTTTATAAATTTTATCGTTTTAGAATAAAAGAGCAAATGTAGTGCTTTTTTTACAAAATGAAAAATGTAAGTTTATTTTTTTTAAAACTAACCGCAAAATATTGCGCAGTTCTATAATTTTCCGTACTTTTGTGGCAATAAAAATTCATTTTAAAAAATAAATAAACATTTATCTTATGAAGAAATTAGTTTTATCCTTAGCGGTGATTATCGCTTTTTCTGTAAGTTTTACATCGTGTAATGAAGAAAGTCGTCCTCCAATGAACGGCACTTGGAGATGTGTTGAAATTAGAGCCGGCGGAGGCGGAGTAGTAAGTTTGCCAACTCCGATAAATCCGGAGCTTTTGAGATTTTTCAGCGTTAATTACATTGGTATTGGAAACACCGGAGCTTTTGCTCGCGTTGGAGCAGATGCCGGAGATTTAACCGGTTTGCTTGCAGGTGCAACAGGCGCAACGGAACAAGACCAAGCCATTTGGAGAAATTTTTTGACTGCCGGACAGTTTACTTTCACAGGCAACTCCACAAATGGTACAATCATTCACACGGCAGGCGGAGTTTCCACGACTTATCGGTACTTTATGCCAGACAGAGATACATTAATTCTTAGAGAATATATTGCAACGGTTGGCGGACCGGCTGTGGGCGGAGTGTTGGATATGATAAATCTGATATTCGGAACGCAAGTAAACAACGCTGCTTACATCGAGTACGTTTACGTAAGAGATAATGCAATTTTAGGTCTTTTCCCATCGCGCGACTGAAAAGCTAAATGATAAAAAGATAAAGCGATAAAATGGTAAAACAGCAAAATTTTTATCATTTTATCGCTTTATCATTTTATCACTACAAACCTTCTTTCGATATTTCCTCTCGTATAATATTCCGAAGCGTTTCCATATCAATCACGTTTGTATTGTGCTGTGTATTAATATAGCCACTTTGTGTTGCTTGTGCGTGAAATACAATATTGAAAATATTGGTTGTATTGAGCAAAACGGACAAATCCACTTCCAATATATCTGCAATTTGCTGTAAACGGTCAACTTTCAGTACAGTCAATCCTTGTTCTATTTTAACGTATGCCGGTTGTGAAATTCCCAACTCGCCTGCCATATATTCTTGCGTAAAACTTTTCAGTTCGCGTATCTGCTTGATATTCCGCGCAATATCGTTCATTGTGCATTTGTTTACCTGTTTCATTTGGAGTAAAAGTAATAAATTATATGCAAAAGTAATAAATTATTCAAATATTCTTGTTTTTGTTTTAAAAATTAGTTGGAATTTTGACAAAAATTTTATCACTAAAACCGCGGGGTGATAGAAAAAATAATTTAACTAACTGTTTTAAACCATTTAATTTTCAAGCAAATGAAAAAATTTAATTTTACCGCCTTTTTGGCAATTTTGATGTTTGCGTCTTGTACGCAGGAGTTCGAACTTTTTGAAAACAAGAATGTCGAACAAGAGGAAACCACACCTTCGGGTGTTATAGTAGATGGGAGATTAGTCCCGTATTTAACTTTTGTCGATTGGGATAGGCTTAGTGTAGGAGACACAGTACATATTTCCGAGTTTGAATTTGACGAAAATATGATACCGACGGCACAAACAAGAAGCACTTCCGCCATAGATGATGGATTGCTTCAATTAATAGATTTTCCGATTAATATTATTATCAGAGAATCAAACACTCCTGCAAGATTTTTAACTCATCACGGAATTGATAGGGAAATGAATTTAACAGCGTTTGACTCGGACAATAATATATTTCAAACCTTTTATTTACGACCCCTAAATAGTTCTTTTCCGGGAGAATGGCAACTCGAAACTGTCGTACCTATTCGTTCAGGTCTTTTCAATCAAAGAGTAAGATTTGAACGAAGATTAGTTTCCTCTGTGATAAGCAACGGCACAAGATTATTAACTATTCCCAGTCAGACATTTACTGTTGCCGATATCGGATTTGGCACGTTTGTTACTACAGAAGGTGCTTTTTGGAGTATTCGCCCAAGTCAAAGAGTCCTTCGTGATGGTAGCGGGGCATACATATTTCACAATTGGAATATGAGAGATGGAAATCCCTTCAACCCGACTTTTTTCTGTTTACATTCGGCAAACTCAACTGTTCCGGGAACTGCTAACCTTCGTTTTGGAACATATACAGGGCAAGGCACACAAGAGTTTGAAATACGCCCCGTAGGTGAATTTGAGTTGCTTGATGTGGAAATTTTTGCCGACAATACTTCTTCCTTGATACAAAGACCTGATTTTGTTGTTGAATGGTATTACACTAATTACGACCTCATTGAGAGAGAAATGAGTACGACTTTTCAACGAAGAGCTATTCACACTTCCACTTTTACTCGCAGGCATAGTGTTTCTTTAAATGTGTCCGCTTCGTTTGGAACGAGTATTCCTTTTATTGAGGGTAAGGTTTCAACAGGTTTAACAACAGCCCATGAATGGACTTTTGGTCGGACAGAGCAAGTTGAAGACATCAGAACATACAATTTTCCTTTGAGAGTTCGTGCTATGACAAGAGTTGTTGCAACGCTTTCTGTAACTCAACTTGAAATGAATCTTAGATACAGAGCTGAATTTAGATGCAGGATAACTGGTAGAGTTTTTACTGAAATTGGAGATTGGCGAGGAGTAGATTTTACGACTATCAGAGTAGTTGTACGAGGAACAGACATAAATACAGGTTCAATACAAACTCAAGAATTTGATGGAGTACCGACAACGAGAGTAACGGTTTCACCTCCCGAGCGTCCAATTATTTCTATCAGACCACCGTCAGATTTTCCGCCTATCACTCAATTACCGCCGGATGATTTACCGATAATTACTTTACCGCCGGGAGTATTAGAGCCAATTCTTATTGGTCCGCCAATTGATACACCGCCAATTTTTCGACCGTTTCCATAACTACTAAACACAACACTACCACATAAAAAATATGTGGTAGTGTTGATTATCATGCAATATTTTATATCTTTGCACAAACAACTTAAATTACAATTTGTATGAAAAATATTTTTGCCTTTGTGTTGGTATTTTTATTTATTGTTTCTTGCGATACCAAAAATGAGCCGATTTTGGAAGAAGAAACTTTTTCTTTTGTTAGAATTGGGTATTCTTTTAGAGAAGACAGTAGAGATACTTTATTTTTTGAAACTCCAACAATTACGTTTATCAACAATACCGACACAATGCAGCATCTTTCATTTGATGCGCTTCAAGGTTTTGGCAGAATGTCCTCGCTTTTTGAAAGTGATGACCCCGAAGCATTTAGCGTGGAAGGTATAAAGGTGTTTGCGCCTGCAATGCTTGGTTATTTTTCTAATACTATTTTTATGGGAAACATAGAATGGGAATACAATAATATCCGGCAGTATTATCAAACAGATTTGGCTATCCACGAACAGGATTTTCGACCGAACACAAAACTAACAAGCAGTGCAAGATTGCTTCTTGTCCAATACAGACTAAATTACAGGTTAGTTTTAAGAAGTAGTAAAACAGGAGGCGATAAGATTATTTATGGTATTTGGACAGGAACTCGTGTGGATGGTGTTTCAATGTCTTTTCATCTCTCTGCATTGAACGATAACACCGCACAACCGCAAATACAGCATTTTGAGTTTGATTTGTCGAGTGATGATTTGCAGGAAAAAAGAATTATATTTACAAAAAATGATTAATCGTAAATAAACTATTAACTCCAACTTTTTCAAAAATAAAAAGGTTGGAGTTTCTTTTTTCGCCCTTTCGTACCTTCGCGCCTCTATTCCTCTCTGTTAAACGTTACATAATTCGGTGTACTCGGTATATAATTTTCGTCGTCCCAAAGCGCGCTTGTAATCATTAAATCTGCGCTGTAACGATTACATGCAATCGGAATATTGTGTACACGACACTGACGAAGCAACATTTGAATATCCGCTTCGTGCGGTTGAGCATTCAAATCGTCAATCAAAAATATTGCCAAATCAATTTGCTTACGAACGACCAACGCCGCGATTTCGGCATCACCGCCCATCGGCCCCGAATTCATACGCGTCATATCAACTTCAATTCCGCGTTCGTGCATTGCATCTTCTATCAAACCGCCGGTTGTTCCGGTACAAATCAATTTATGTTTCGACAGCATATCGGCATTGTACACCGCCCACTCAACCATGTCGGCTTTTCGGCGGTCGTGCGCCACTAAGGCTATTGTAAGTTTCTTGTTCATTATCATACTAGTTCGTTTTTTAAAAAGACACCCCTAAATCCCCTAAAGGGGACTTTCAGAGTTTCTGAGGTTTTTATTAATAATTTTGAAAAACTTTATTTTAAATTTCGTGCTTTTCTTGCACTTCCAAAAAAGTCCCCTTTAGGGGATTTAGGGGTGTTTTTTCTCACCTCGCCGAAACCACCAACGGTAATTTCACTTGCCTTCTTCTTCCGCTTTCAACGTGGAATTTCTCGAAAAAAAGCACATAAATCCCAACATTTGCGTTCTGTCCTCTGTCGGTTGTTCCGTCCCAAATGAAAAATCCTTCGGCGGCGAGTAGTTCGTTCGAGGCAATTTGGCGCACTTTCACGCCCGAAGCATTAAAAATTGCCACATTGGCAACGTAACCTGCTTCGTCGGTTCGGTAATGAATAAAACAAACATCATTAAAACCGTCGCCATCGGGCGAAAATGCTTCCGGGTTGAGCCAAACAAACTTTTCGTCGCTCGGTGCTTGCGAATGTATTTCCCGAAATTGAGAATTGCGGTAACCCGGCGTTCCAAAATTTGTTTCCGACGAAGCAGAATGCCACGAATCGGGATTTTGTGTCGGTAAAAAGGGCGAAATTCGCTCCAAAGCTACGCCTCGCGGATTGCGAACGAGCGGATGATGCCAACGCCGATTGTAAGTCAATTCATCGAAAACATCTCCCGGTTCATCGGTCAAAACGAGCGTTGCCGATTCATTGTTCAAGTTTGTCCACGAAGCAGTTTCTACAATATTGGCTTCGGGCGGTGCATTGTGATGCGCACGAACAAGTCGAGCATCGGAAGTGAAAGCAACAAAGTTGTTCGGTAAAATCAGCGTATTTTCGGGAATTCGCACACCGCTTGTCAGCGTTCCGTCAGCTCGGCGGGTGGCGAGAATAAATCCCGAAATATCCAGCACTTTATCCGATGTGTTCACCAATTCAATGTATTGGGCTGAATTTTCGTGATTATTAAACATAATTTCGTTGAAAAGTAAATCGCCATATTCAATCCGTTCGGGAAGTCCGAATGTTCGCCTGTTTTCGAGCAAGGCATTTCCCGACAAATCGGTCAGTCCGTTTATTTCCAAGGTGTAAGTTATTCCGGGCAAAAAATTGCGCGAAAACTCCAATTCCACCGATGTTCTTCCGACCAACGTGCGAACGGAATGCGAAAATCCGATGCCGTTATCAACCCAAAATTCGGCATTTTCAATATCAACAGGTTTGGAAAATTCGAGCCGTAATTTATTCGGCTCTTCAATCACGACAGAGTTCCAAACAGGCGGTACTAAATCAATCGCAGGCTCGCCCGTAACAAAAATATCATCGAAAAAATAATTTCTTCCTGTCGTGTTCGTATTTGAAAACAGAACGCCGAAATAATACGTTTGCGTTACCGCCGTGTTGTGCGCTCGCCCTTCCAAAACGAACTCATCTTCGGAAGCCAACCGACTGAACAACTCAAAATTGCCGTTTTCATCGCGTGTTACTCTTATGTTCACTTCCGCCGGATTCATTTGAACTCTGTTTATCGCTCCGTTAATTATTCGGGTACGGCGCGTTCCTTGTTGGAGAAACAGCGAAATATCTCTGTCGGTTGTTGTTCCCGAGCCTGTTCTTGGTCCGCCGATTTGCACAAAATATCCGTTGAAACCGCCCGAAATGTCCGCTCTATCCGAAATTATGTAAATCGAAGCAAAATTTGTACCCGATGGCTGAAAGTTTATTCGCACCCAAGTTTCCCAAACGGCGTTGTTGATTGACTGCGAAGGAGTAAATAAAAAAGACTGCGAAGCGGAAGGCGCGTTCGATTGCAATTGAAAATCGTCATTAACAATAAAATTTTCAACCATGCCTTCCCAACGAGGATTTTCGGTAAAATTTCCATTGGAAAACTGCTCGTGTATCTGTCCGAAACAGAAAAATGGCAGAAAAAGAAAAAAGGTGAAGTTTATTTTTTTCATATTCATAAGATTATCACACGAAAAAGCATTAATTTTGTGAGCTTTTTCGTGAAAGCGAAATTCGTGGCAAATGTACAAACAAATATTAATAAATCAAATATGAAAGTAGCAATAGTTGGCGTAAGCGGCGCAGTTGGTCAAGAATTTTTGCGCGTGTTGGCGGAGCGTGATTTTCCGCTTACGGAGCTTGTTTTGTTCGGCTCGGCGCGAAGTGCGGGAAATGTGTATGAATATAAAGGACAGAAAATCACGGTAAAAGAACTCAAACACGGCGATGATTTCAAGGGAATTGACATTGTTTTTGCTTCGGCAGGCGCGAGTACGTCGAAAGAATTTGCCGACGACATTACCAAATTCGGCGCAGTGATGATTGACAATTCGAGTGCGTTCCGGATGGACAGCGATGTTCCGTTAGTTGTGCCGGAAGTGAATGCCGTTGATGCAAAAAATCGTCCGCGCGGAATTATTGCCAATCCGAATTGCACGACTATTCAACTGGTTGTCGCGCTGAAACCAATCGAAAATCTTTCGCACATCAAGCGCGTACACGTTTCGACTTATCAAGCGGCGAGCGGCGCAGGTGCGGCGGCGATGGACGAACTTGAAAATCAGCACAAACAAATCACGCACGGTGATGAGCCGACAGTTGAAAAATTTGCTTATCAGCTGGCTTACAACCTAATACCGCAAGTCGATGTTTTTACCGAAAACGGCTACACGAAAGAGGAAATGAAAATGTTTCACGAAACGCGTAAAATTATGCACTCCGATATTGCCGTGAGCGCAACTTGCGTGCGTGTTCCGACTTTGCGCGCACATTCCGAAAGCATTTGGGTTGAAACCGAGCGACCAGTCAGCATTGAGGAAGCGCGCACGGCTTTTGAAAATGCCGATGGAATCGAAGTAATTGATAATCCGAGCGAGCGAAAATATCCGATGCCGTTGTTTCTTTCGGGAAAAAATCCCGTTTTCATCGGGCGAATTCGCAAAGATTTGGCAAACGAAAACGGCTTGACTTTTTGGTGCGTAAGCGACCAAATCAAAAAAGGTGCTGCGTTAAACGCTGTTCAAATTGCGGAGTATTTGATTGCGGAAAAAGATATTTGAATTTATTTTACAAACAAAAAAACGTAACATGCTTATTTTTTAAGCCTGTTACGTTTTTTATTTTAAGTCATTTACAGATTTTATCTTCTGCTCCGACTATTCAAGCTATTCAGTTTTTCCCTCTGAGTATTTAAGTTGGTTTCCGAACGCTGAGCATCTCTCGCCATTCTTTCCTGTCTTCTTTCTTGGTCTCTCACAAGATTATCATGGTCTCTTTGCGCCCTTCTTACTACTCTTTCTTGCGCAGAAATTTGGTTTCTGATTTCGTACATCTGCACATCTTCAACCAGCGAATTTAAAAACTCTGTAACATTTGCACCAATAACCGGGTCGGTAGCTGATGTTACAAAATTGTCGTAACCTCTTGATACAAAAATGAAAACAGTTGCTCGTCTTCTGTTTCCGGTTACTTTGGTGTAAAGGTCAATCGGACTTTCGAAAATAGGGAGATAGGTTACTCTTTCGTGCTTTATTGCACCTCTTGACGACCTTCCTCTCCTCAGTCCATCGTTTCTTAAACGCTGTCCGAGAACTTTTTCCACCGTTTTGGAAGGATGGTCTAAATCCATCGCAAAGGCGGGTCGTTGTCCAAGCCTTTTCAAATCTTCCGACCTTTCGGATACTCTTTGGGCAAATCCTTGTGCACAAAACAAGAACACTGCCAACACAGTTAATGTCATTAACTTTTTCATAATTAATTTTTTAGTTTAGTTTATGGCGCAAATTTACACCTTATTTTTGAAAAAACAATCTGTTTTGGGAAAATTTTTCCCCTTTCCACCGTCAAATATTCACACTCACTCTCCCGAAAAAACAAAATATTCAATTCTCACGGCTTCAAATTCGAGTGAAAATGTTTGTAAAGCGTTGTTGCTCTGTTAGTTCCGATAGTTTTTTCTAAGTCTGAAAATTCGGCTGATTTAATGCGTTTTACGCTTTTAAAATGCTTTATCAACTCTTTTTTCGTCTGTTCGCCAATTCCTTTGATAGAATCAAGTTCGGAAGCGGTTTGTTTTTTGCTTCGCTTGTCGCGATGAAAAGTGATGGCAAAACGATGAACTTCCTCTTGAATTTGAACAAGCAGTTTGAAAAATCGGTCGGTCGGTTTCAAGCCGATTTCTTTCGGCGGAAATCCAAACAACAGTTCGCGCGTTTTGTGTTTGTCGTTTTTTACCAAACCTGCAATCGGAATTTTCAAATCTAATTCATTTTCCAAAATTTGGCGCACAACTTCCATTTGTCCCTTTCCACCGTCGGTTATTATTAAATCGGGCAAAGGCAAATTTTCGTTCATCATTCGCGAATATCGCCGAAAAACAACTTCGCGCATCGAAGCGTAATCGTCTGCGCCGACAACGGTTTTTATATTGTATTTTCGGTATTCCGACTTGGCAGGTTTTCCTTTTTTGAAAACAACGCAAGCCGCCACCGCATCGCTTCCCGAAATATTGGAATTGTCAAAAGCCTCGATGAAAACGGGCAATTTTTCCAAATGCAATTTTTCCTGAATTTCTTTCAACACAGCAACACTTCTTTGTTCGGGATTTAATTTTTCGGCCTGTTTTAGTTTATCGAGTTTGAATTGGCGAACATTTTGCATCGCAAGTTCGAGCAGTTGTTTTCGGTCGCCCGATTTCGGAACAGTAATTTTCAACGCTTCTATCGGATATTCAATCTCGAACGGAACGATAATTTCTTGCGACGTGCTTTGCAAACGCTTGCGAAGTTCGAGAATGGCAAACGCCAACAAATCCTCTTTTTGCTCGTTCATCTGTTTTTTGTATTCGATGGTGAAACCTTGAATAATCGAGCCTTTCGACGTGCGAAGGATTGTGATATAAGCAGAATTTTCGTCGTCGGAATATCCGAAAACATCGGTCTTTTCCGTGATTGTGTTTGCAACAACCGACTTGGATTTGAAATTTTCAATCAGTTCGTATTTTTGTTTTACGCGGTGCGCTTCCTCAAATTTGTACTCTGCCGACAGTTTTTGCATTTCCCGAAAAAGCATTTTACTGATTTCGTTTGCATCGCCGCGAATGATTTTTTGTATCTGTTCAATATCGTTTTTGTACGATTCCATCGACTGTTTTCCCTCGCAAACACCGCTGCATTTATGAATGTGATATTTCAAACAAACACGATATTTTCCTGATTTTATATTTTCCTCCGTAAGCGGTAAATGGCAAGTTCGAATCGGATAAATTTCGTGAATCACTTCAAGCAACGAATTAAGCATCGGAACAATGCTGTACGGACCGAAATATTTTCCAATAGACTTTATGATTTTTCGAGTTTTGTAAATGCGCGGAAAAGGCTCATTTGTGATACAAATGCTCGGATAAGTTTTGTCGTCTTTCAGCATTGCGTTGTATCGCGGTCGGTGCTGTTTTATCAAATTATTTTCGAGCAAAAGAGCATCGGCTTCGGTTTCAACAACAATGTATTTCAACGAATGAATGTTTTTTACCAAGACGTTAATTTTTGGATATTCGTGTATTTTGTTGAAATAAGATTGCACTCTTTTCCGCAAATTTTTCGCCTTTCCAACGTAGATTATCTCATCTTTTGCGTTGAAATATTGATACACACCCGGATTTTCGGGCAATGCGCTTATTTGGTTTTCTAATTGTTTGCTTGGTTTCATTTTTTACAGAATTACAGAATTTTTTTTGTGTAATTCTGTAATTTTGTGTTTGTATTGTGTTTTGTTCCACGTGGAACAAAAGTTGAAAAATTACGCCAAACAGGGAAAGTTTAGCACACAAACAATGCAGAATTAACGATTAACAATCAAATCCAAACCTTGTTTTCGGTACTTTGGAAATTTTGCATCGCTACTTATCAGAGGAATTTTCTCAGTCAGTGCTTGCGCAATAATGAGGCGGTCAGTCGGGTCATTGTGTCCTTCCACTAAATCAAGCTTGGCAAATGTACATAAATGTTCTTTGGAAATATATTTAACCGTATAACCCAATTCATTTTCAACAAAATCAAAAACATCGAGTATTGTTTTACCTTTTATACCCGATATTTTTCCTGCGCGAACTAAAATGATAAACTCTTTTATGCTTTCGGAACTGAGATAAATTTGATTACTATAATCGTACAAAATAGCATAAACATCATCGGAAATAAAATCATTTTCGATAATGTTTATAAACACGTTCGTATCTATTAAATATCTCATAGTTATTTATTTACGGCGCGTCTGTCATTTACTCTAATTATTCCGTCGGGATTTTTTTCCCAAAATATCGCAGTTTTCGATTTTCTTATTGCAGTCGCTTCCGCAACTCTGCCAAATCTAAAATCCTGCGTTCTTACTGCTGTTTGCATAATAGTAATTTTTAAAACATTTCTACACCGCAAAGATAAATTTTTTTTTGGAAATAAAAAAACGCACCAATTACAAATTGGCGCGAACAGGTCAACAATAATTTTCATCATATCTCACAGTTCAAACTTCGAACGCGCTGGCGCGGATTTTTAAACACGCTCGCGCCGATTTTTAATCCGTGTCTTAAACAAAACGCACGGATTAAAAATCGGCGCGAGCAGTTATCAGCAGATATTTATCTTAAAAGAACAACATTTACCAACCCTTTTTCACCTGCATAATCCACCGCACTACTATACAAATAATTCTCTGCACGAGAAACAAAACCCGATGTTACAGGATTTTGGTGCAGGTAATTCAATTTTTCATCAATCACAGCGCTACTCCAAAGTTCTATCGAGTGCGAGCCAACTTGCCAAAATTGGTATCCTGTTTCTGTTTTAAAAACTCTCAATAACCATTCTTTACGACTTTCTTGTAGATTATTTTCAATGGATTTAATTATCTGTTTGCTCGAAAATTTTTTAAAATCACGCAAAATATCGGGCAACAAAAAATTTTCTTTTTATCTAACAATCAAATGTATATGATTAGTCATAATAACCCACGAAAAAATTTCAAGCCCTTTTTCTTTACTGCAATAATTCAAACTTTCAACAATAATATCTTTGTAATCTCGTCGCGTGAAAACATCTATCCAATGCTTAACGGTCATCGTTACAAAATAAAGTCCTGCCTCGTTCTTGCATTTATATTTTGTACTCATAACTTTTTGATTGCTGGCGCGGATTTTTAATCCGTGCCTTGTAGTTGTTCGCGCCGATTTTCAATCGGTGCGCTTTATTATTTACAAGTTTTGACACACCGATTAAAAATCGGCGCGAGCGTTTTTAATTGTTCCACGTGGAACAAAAAACTCCCGATTTCATCGTCCAAGAAGCACAAGCAAAATGTTTACATCGCTCGGCGAAACGCCCGGAATGCGCGAGGCTTGTCCGATGGTTTCGGGATTGATTTTTGCGAGTTTTTGCCGTGCTTCGGTCGAAAGTGTGTGAATTGAATCATAATTTATTCGCCCTTTGAGCGAAATATGTTCTAATCGCTGCAACTTGTCGGCAATGGTTTTTTCGCGCTCAATATATCCTGCGTATTTCAAAATAATCTCGACCGACTCAACTATTTCCTCTTTTCGCGATTTTATTTCACTGATTTTTTCTTTCAAAGCAGGAACGACTTCGGCGAGTTCGGCAATTCCAAATTGCGGTCGCAAAATTATATCGCCCAATTTACAACCGTGTTTCAATTCGGAGGAATCTTGCGACTTCAAAAATGCGTTGATTTCGTTTGGTTTTATCGAGTAATTTTGAACGAAATCAATCAATTTTTCTTGCTCTGCTTTTTTACTTTGGAGTAATTGATAACGGTCGGTTTTTGCCAAACCGAGATTGTACGCTTTTTCCGTCAAGCGCATATCGGCATCGTCTTGGCGCAAAAGAATGCGATATTCGGCACGCGAAGTGAACATTCTGTACGGCTCATCAACGCCTTTTGTAACCAAATCGTCGATGAGAACGCCTATATACGCTTCGTTGCGACCGAGAACAAAGGCGTTTCCATCGTGCGCGTTGATGTGCGCATTGATTCCGGCAATCAAACCTTGTCCGCCGGCTTCCTCGTAACCGGTTGTTCCGTTTATTTGTCCGGCGAAAAAGAGATTTTTTATTCGCTTTGTTTCGAGCGTGTGATTTAGTTGTGTCGGGTCAAAAAAATCGTACTCAATCGCGTAACCAATTTTAAAAAGTTCCGCATTTTCCAATCCCGAAACCGTTCGTATTGCATCAATTTGCACCTGATACGGCAACGACGACGAAAATCCGTTGATATAAAATTCCTGCGAATCAACGCCTTCGGGTTCTAAAAAAAGCAAATGCGAAGTTTTATCGGCAAAAGTTACAATTTTTGTTTCGATACTCGGACAATATCGCGGTCCGATACTTTGAATTTGTCCGTTGAAAAGGGGAGAATCCGACAAACCTTTGCGAAGTTCATCGTGCGTTTGTTCGTTGGTGTGCGTGAGCCAGCAACTCATTTGTTTGAGTTCGCGCTTTACGTTTTCCAAGTACGAAAATTTATGAAAATCATTTTCGCCCTTTTGTTCGGTCATTTTCGAGAAATCAATGCTTCGACCATCAATCCGCATCGGCGTTCCTGTTTTCATTCGCTCGACCGTGAAACCGTAATTTTTCAACTGTTCGGAAATTCCGTACGATGACGGCTCGGCGCATCGACCGCCCGAAATCTGAATTTTGCCGATATGCATCAAGCCGTTCAAAAAAGTTCCGTTTGTAAGAATAACACATTTTGCCGAAAATTCGATGCCGAGAATGGTTTTCACTCCGCGAATTTCGCCGTTTTCAACGACCAATTCGCAAACTGTATCTTGCCAAATATGTAGATTTTTTATATTTGTCAGTGTTTCAATCCATTGCTGAATAAACAACTGTCGGTCGCTTTGCGAGCGCGGACTCCACATTGCAGGTCCTTTCGAGCGATTGAGCATACGAAATTGAATCGCACTTCGGTCGGTAATAATTCCCATTTGTCCGCCCAAAGCGTCGATTTCGCGCACAATTTGTCCTTTGGCAATTCCGCCAACGGCAGGATTGCAACTCATTTGCCCGATTTTGTTCATATCCATTGTTATGAGCAAAGTTTTCGAGCCGAGATTGGCGGCAGCGGCGGCGGCTTCATTTCCTGCGTGTCCTGCGCCGACTATTATTATGTCGTATTTGAAAGTCATTTCTTTTTTAGAGTGTAGAGTATAAAGTGTAGAGTGTAGATAAAAACCTGATTTCCACCTAATTTTTATAATAAAACTACCTAAGTAACAGCGGATTACATTAAATCAAAAACCTAATTACCTAGTTTTTATTTGATTATAACTCAATTTTTTTGCAAAGTAATGATTTTTTTGTGAGAAATAAAAAAATCGAGGGGATTTTTGTTTGAGGCAGATTAAAAATCCGCCAAACCGTAAAAATATGGGGCAAATTGCTAAAAAATACTACTCTTGTTCGTGCGGATTTGTAAAAACGCTGGCGCGTATTTTTAGTGCTTGTTGCACAATTATTTCATCCAAGCCTTTATTCTCAAAAACACCCTTAGTAGTAATAAAAATGCAACCAAAACCAACCCTTATTCCCTTATTTTCAACAACTAATAAGGGAATAAGGAAGTAAAATTCAAAATTTTGGACTACTAAGGGATTTTTCAGAAAATAAGAATTTTCCTCTTTGTTTTTAGTTGTGCAACAAGCACTTGCAATCGGTGCGAACGGAAGCGAGCGAGTATAAGTCTGTGGATTTTTAGTGTGCCAACTTATGCTTTTTTTCGCTGACTACGGTGTAAATTACAGTAGCTAATACTGCGACATTGATTACAGTTAAAACGATGATTGTTTCCATAACTATTTGTCTTTTTTATTCTTTTTATTTGATTGATTTAGATACCAAAAGCCTGCCGTCAGCAATACGGTTGCTGTTATTCCACCAAATACATAAATTATCCAAGTGTCGCCAAATGATTTAAAAAAAGAACTTACAATGATTGCTGTAACAACGTACTTAGCAACATCTATCAGTAATTTTCCGAGTTCTTTTTTGGTTTCATTTTCCATATTCGTGGATTTGATACTGCAAAGATACAAAAAAAAGCGAAATCACACAAAATTTCGCCTTTTTGTTAGATACAGTAGTTTCAACTACTGAATGCAACTTTTATTTCGAAAATTGAAAAATTATTGCTCACAATTTTATTCTAACTCATTTCCAACATTTTCAAAATCGGTTTTACCGCTTTTTTACGAATTTCTTCATCAACGAGAATTTCGGGTTGTTCGTTTTTAAGGCAATTGTAAAGTTTTTCTAATGTATTGAGGCGCATAAATTCACATTCGTTGCAAGCGCAAGTGCTATCGTTTGGCGGAACGGGAATAAATGTTTTATCGGGATTTCGTTTTTGCATTTCGTGCAAAATTCCCGATTCGGTCGCTACGATAAACTCATTTTTTTCCGATTCCATCGTATAATTAAGCAAAGCCTGTGTTGAGCCGATAAAATCAGAAACCAACAAAACTTGCTGTTTGCATTCGGGATGAGCAAGTACAAGTGCATTTGGATATTTTCTTTTCAATTCCAATAATTTTTCGAGCGAAAATTGTTCGTGAACATGGCAAGCACCATCCCAAAGCAACATCGAACGACCTGTAATACTGTTAATATAATTTCCAAGATTTCTATCGGGCGCAAAAATTAATTTTGCATCTTTTGGAAATTGTTCGACAATTTTTTTAGCATTGGTCGAAGTTACCACAACATCAGTCAAAGTTTTGACCGCAGCAGTTGTATTTACATACGAAATTACGGTGTGTTCGGGATTTGCTTTTACAAATTCCTCAAATTTATCCGCCGGACAACTATCTGCCAGCGAACAACCTGCTTCCAAATCGGGAACAAGCACTTTTTTATCGGGCGAAAGAATTTTTGCCGTTTCGCCCATAAAATGAACACCGCAAAGCATAATAATATCGGCATCGGTTTTTGCTGCTCGCTGTGCCAATGCCAAACTATCGCCAACAAAATCGGCAATGTCTTGAATATCGCCCATTTGGTAAAAATGCGCCATTATAACGGCGTTTTTTTCTGTTCGCAGACGATTTATTTCTTTTATTAATTCTTGTTTTTCCATATTGTCCGAACTATGATTTATGTGATACTGTCTGAACTGTGATTTTTATGATTGACCGTGATTTTATATTAATCACAAAAATCACATAAACCATAGTTCAGACATTTTTCAACAATTCAAATTATAATTATAATATTCTTTTTTATTTAAAAACTTTTATGTTGATAATAATAGGATGTTGATAAGGTTGATAAAAATATTGCAAAAAATTTGCTTTTTTCGTTATTAAGAATTTGAAAGAATATATTGACAAACTCAACCGTTCAAAACAGACTGAAAAACAGCATCATTACAAACCTTATCAACATTCGGTTTAAAAATACAAAGTTAAAAAGTTTTTTCCGTAACTGCTATTGAAAACCTAAAAAAGAGTTTAAAAAGTTTGTAGAAAAATTTGGCTTACTTTTTTTGCGCTTTGAAAAGTATTGATATAAGGAATTGGTTTTTGATTTTGCAAAAAAATTTTTGGAATTTTTTTCGGTTGGTTTTAAACAATTTTCAACAAGTTGTTGATAGTGGTTTTTATTTTGAAAAAAACGTCTTATATTTGTGCACGAAAAAACCCAAAACATTGAAAATTATGGAAGAGATTTTAATGCAACTTTCTAAAATGCAGATATTTAATCAATTTTGGTTATCAATATTTCTGCTTGTTCCTTTGGTGCTTATTGCACGAACTGTTGTTGCCGGCACGAAATATTCGCCGATATTGCTTGTTGTTGTTTTTGGTTTAGCAATGGGTTATATTTTGGTTTCCGGTAATGTTTCGGTGCCGGGATTGCCCGATTTTCAGATGATAAACATTCTGAGCAGAGCAACGATTATTCCGTTGGTAGCATCTTTTTTTGTTGGCGGACAAGAACTTCGGAAAGTATTCAGCAAAATAAAAATAAATTCCGACGATTTTGTAGTTCCTTCCGACGACGAAGTTTGTGTAGGAACAAACCGAACACAGTTTGTTTACATTGCTCGCACGTTTTTCCTGCTTGTCGGCATTGAAGCTGCTTATAAAATCATTGTTGGCATTGAAGACGGCGGTTTGATGAAATATTATCCTTTGTACGCTTATATAGGTTTGGTTTGCGCCGTTATTCTTATCGATTATAAAGCTAAATTTAAAGACAAAAAACTTTACATAAGAAAAGGTATCGTAGAAATGGGAATTATCATTCTTGTTCTGACACTGTCTTTTCATCTTGCCGCATGGATTAAACCGATTATCGGATTGCCTCAAATATTTTTTGCCATGTTGATGACGTGTGCTTTGGGAGCTGTATTTTACAAATGGAATTTTGGTCCGACCATCAAATCGCTGTTATTTGCCGGATTGCCGGTTGTGCTTGCCGGAAATTTTATAGTTGGCGGTTCGAGAATGTCCGAAGCATTTTCTATTTCGGGAATGAATTCGGTGTTGGCATTCGGCTTTTTCGGGCAAATATTGTGGATGTTCGGCGGAATTGCTTTGCTGATGCTTTTTGCAAAAACAGCCCATGTGCGCAATCTTGCGCCTGGACTTGCCGGCGGATTATCGCACGCAGGTTTAACAGGTGCGTGTACAGCGGGCGACCTTGGCAAAACGGCAGCAGCCAGAGCACCCATTATGATTAATGTACCTTTTATGTCGCATATTTTCATATTTTCGATATTGGCTGTGAGTGTAAAAAAAGGATATTTAATGATGATTCCGGCTTTGATTGTGTTTGTTACCGGTATTATATTAACTTGGTGGTCGTTCAGAACACTTAAAAAAGCCAAAGGCGACGACAACAAAGAAATTTTCGGGTTAATGAAATTTTCGCTTGGCTGGCAACTTACGGCAATATTTGGTGGTTTTCTTGTTTTGAGTATTTTTGGCATGTCGCTCAATCATGCTGCCATGGGTGTAACTTCCTCGCTTTCGCACTTTGGTTTATTTGCGGCAACGCAAGGCGGAATGTTCGGATTTGAAGTAGCTGAATTGCTTCCGTTTATTTTTGCGATGCCGTTTTTGGTACATCCGTTTGTATTCTTTTTGTTCGGAAAAACAATGGATAGAAACGGCGAAATGCCGAAACTTCCGGTGTTTATACTTGCCGGAATCGGAGTTTTGGGTGTGATTTTTTCGTTGATTTTGATTTAGAAAATGATTATGGAAAAAATAACTGTTTCAAAATTTGACCCTTTTTACATTGCAGCAAGTATCGCTGTATTATTTCTTGTATTTTTCATACTTTTTTATATTTTTTTTGCGGAACAAGGAGGTTTCTATTTTGAGCAAGATAAAATTTTTTACTATATTTTGATTTTCGTTGTGTCAAACTGTTTTGTTTGGCATAAATTAAAACGAGTGTCCATTACAGAAAAAGATGTTACTTTCAAAAATTTGGTAACCAGAAAAGTTAGAAAAATAAAATTTGATGATGTGGAAAAGATATTATATGAAACAAGCACTGCAAAAGGAGGTGCTCCATTGGTATCAATGTTAGTAAGACAAGATACTCGAAAAAAACATCTTGGATTAAAAACTTTTAAAGGTCGTGTATTTTGGTTTAATGACAATATGTATGAAAACTTTGATGAAATACACAAGGCTATAATCGAAAATATGAATAAAAAATCCGTTAGTTAAAAAGATAATTTTTCACACACAATTTTTTATTTTCAGAAAAATAGCTTACATTTGTATTGGCAAAAATGAAAACTTATGATTAGCGAATTTCAAAAAAATATCATTATTAGTACAATAATGCCTTTTCATCCTGTTAAAATAGGCATATTCGGTTCTGTGGTGCGAGGCGAGAACACAGAAAATAGTGATATTGATATTCTTTACCAATTAAAAAACGCTGTTGGATTGCTCAATATTGTGCGTATGAAGGACAATTTAGAAAAAAATCTGAACACAAAAGTAGATTTGGTCTCAGAAAAATCCATTCACCCCAAATTAAAGCCCGAAATTATAAACGAATTGGAAATAATTTACAGTAATGAAGAATAGAGATTTGTTTAGATTAGAGCATATTTGCGACAGTATCGAAAAAATAGAATATCTTATACAACTGCTTCATAATCAAGATAATTTTGAGAAAAAATGGATAGAGCAAGATGCCATTATCCGAAATCTTGAAATCATAGGCGAAGCCACGATAAATGTTTCGGACGAGTTGAAGCAGAATTATCCCGATGTTGCGTGGAAAGAAATAAGAGGAATGCGCAATATTGTTACTCATCAATACTTTGGGGTTGAGTTAAATGAAGTTTGGAGCACTGTGATTAATGACATTCCGATACTGAAAAAGCAAATCCAAAAAATAATTTCAGATATGGAAAATGTCAAAAACTAATTTACCATCTCTACAAACACATAATAATACTTTGCTTTATTATGCGCATTGACATTATCTCCGCTGTTCCCGAATTATTGGAAAGTCCGCTCAATCACTCCATTGTGAAGCGAGCGAAAGACAAAAAATTGGTCGATATTCAGATACATAATCTGCGCGATTATGCTTCGAACAAATATCGGCAAATTGATGATTATGCTTTTGGGTTTGGTGCGGGAATGGTTTTGCAAATTGAGCCGATTGAGCGCGTAATTTCAAAACTGAAAAGCGAACGCGAGTACGATGAAATTATTTACACTTCGCCCGATGGCGAACGATTTAATCAGCCGTTGGCAAACCGCTTTTCGATGTACGAAAATCTGATAATTCTCTGCGGACATTACAAAGGAATTGACCATCGCATTCGCGAACATTTGATTACGCGCGAAATTTCAATCGGCGATTTTGTCCTTACCGGCGGCGAACTTCCTGCGGCAATTATGACCGATGCAATCGTGCGTTTGCTTCCGGGCGCAATCGGCGACGAAACTTCTGCGCTTTCCGATTCGTTTCAGGATAACTTGCTCGCGCCGCCTGTTTACACGCGACCGGCAGATTACAACGGCTGGAAAGTTCCCGAAATTCTGTTTTCGGGACATCAAGCCAAAATCGAGGAATGGCTTCACCAACAATCCATCGAACGAACAAAATTATTAAGACCCGATTTGTTGGGGGAATAATTTTTGTTAGTTTTAAAACAAATCGCAAAATCGTTAAAAATCAACCAATTAAAAACCATTTGTTCGGATATTGAAATTATCGTGAAAAGTATATGCACAATAGTCCAATTTTATTTTTTATCTTTGGCACAAAAATTGACATTTCATAAAAAAATAAACTAAAATAATTATCAAAAAACTTAAGTTATGAAGAAAATGTTTTTTACCTCCGTGTTTGCGCTTTTTGCGCTTTTGATGTTATCCTCTTGTGCGAGACGAACAACAGTAGTACATCATCACCAACCTGCGCCAACAAGAGTTGTTGTAGAAACTTGGAGTGATGAGGTTAGTTACAATCTCGATTTGCGAGCAGTGGCAAGTATTTTTGCCGATTCGCGCAGTTTGCAAGAGTTTGAAATGCGATTGAACGACCCGCGTCTCGGAATTTCAAACTTGGACTTAAACCGCGATGGATTTGTTGATTACCTCCGCGTGATTGAAGTGTTTGAGCGAGGAACGCGCGTTATTGTTATCCAAGCAGTGTTGGGATTTAATATGTTCCAAGATGTGGCAACTATCGTTGTTGATGGACGAAATGCTCGCAGTGCCACAGTTCAAGTTATTGGCAACCCTTTTATTTTCGGAAGAAATTATATTATTCAACCCGTATTTCATCGTCAGCCTGTAATTTTTACAAGTTTTTGGGCGCCGCATCCTGTTATTTGGCATTCGCCGTTTCATTGGGGACATTTTCCGCCTACATTCGTTCAGCGACCAATTGTAGTTACCAATGTTTATATAACTAACATTCGTGTAAATAATGTTATAAATGTAAACAACCGATTTATTTACCAAAATACGGTGCGCAATCAGAATACTGTAAACAGAATGCAAAATACAGTAGGGCGCAACGATTTTGCAAGAAGTAATCCAAGCCAGTCGTTCGACAATCGGAATGCCAATGCCAATATAAGAAATACGCGCGATGTGCAAACGAGAGATATAAATGCAGCTACACGTCAAGCAACGCAACAGCCTGCAACTCGTCAAGCTACCACGCAACCTGCGAACAATCAGCCTGCAACGCGTCAAGCAACGACACAGCCTGCGAATAATCAGCCTGCAACGCGTCAAGCTACCACGCAACCTACGAATAATCAGCCTGCGACTCGTCAAGCTACCACGCAACCTGCGAATAATCAGCCTGCGACACGTCAAGCTACCACGCAACCTGCGAACAATCAACCTGCAACTCGTCAAGCAACGACACAGCCTGCTAATAATCAGCCTGCGACACGTCAAACTACTACGCAACCGGCAACTAATCAGCCAGCTACGAGACAAGCGACAACACAGCCTGCGAATAATCAGCCGGCAACGCGTCAAGCAACGACACAGCCTGCTAATAATCAGCCTGCGACACGTCAAGCTACAACACAGCAAGCGCCGACACAACAACGCGAACCAACTGCTCGTCAGACACGCAGAGCAGAAAATCAAGCAGCTCGTGAAGCGAATAACAATTCGAGAAGATAAAGTAGAAAATCACTTTAAACACAAAAATCCGCAAAGAAATTTTTCTTTGCGGATTTTTTTCTGTATTATTTTTGTACACACTCTCGTTATACACTAAGTTAAATCAATTCGTTCACGCTCGCGCCGATTTTTAGGTGCGCTTTGTTTATAATTTGACACGCCGATTAAAAGTGCTTGTTGCACAACTAAAAAATTGCTTACCCTTAGTAGCACATTTCAAAACCATTATTCCCTTATTGTTCTGAAAATAAGCGAATAAGGGTTTTTAGTGTGTAGTTTTCGCTACTAAGGGATTTTTTTGAAAATAAGGTTTTTTAGTTGCGCAACAGGCGCCTAAATCAGCGTGAGCAGAAAACTCCAATTTTTCCTCAAAAAGTATATTTAAAAATAAAATACGTTAAAAACCTGTGATTTTCCTTGTCGTTTTAAAAATTATACAGTATTTTTGTCGATACATGATTTTGTAAAATAAGTGTCTAAAATTATCAAAACAACACAGACAAATTAAATCTTAATCAACACAACAACTAATTGATTAAAAACCTGTGAATTATGATGTTTTTGAAAAAACATATTGTCCAAAATTTGTTTCTCACAGATAATATATTCGTGTTAATTTGTGTGTGGTGTGTTCTGTCGTATATTCTTCTCTCGAAACTTTCTAAAAATCCTTCATTTTTGCAAACAAACTTTTTATGCTTGTCTGCATATTTTTTCAAAAAAAATCGACTTTTCATAACAACTGGCGAGCCGGTGGATGAACAAATCTCTCTTGCCGACTAGCCAATTGATTGCGGTAGAGAGAGATAGCAGCTTCTTTTCTGTCTGCGCCGAGCAACCGGCGCAAAAAACTAACCAATATAAAAAACAAAAAATGGTTTTGTCGCGTTGAGACAAAATCAACAAGACTAATTTACATACTTTTATAAACAATCAAAAATATAACAAAAATGAAAAAACTAACTTTTTTATTGCTTTTTGCTCTTTGCGCAAGCGGAGCATTTGCGCAAATGCGCGTATTGAATGATGGCAGAGCCGGCTTCGGCAGGTATCTGCAAAATAACAGGGCTATGTATATCGGAGATGCTCCGAATGCTCCCATTATATCTAATCCCTTTCCTTTTTCCATTATTAGAGACAGAAATGATTTGATACAGATTGGTCGAAGTGCAGATGGAAGTGCTGCGAATGCTATAACAATGGGGCGTTCCGGACATATTGGAATTGGCGATGCGCTATTTGACTTTAATTTTACGAGTCCTCAGTATAGTCTGTTTGTTAATACAAACCCCAATTCTTTGGCGGGTCTAGCCGTGAATATATGGGAAGGCAGATGGGGCGGAGATGGAATTCGAGTGTCAGCTTCCAGCGGATGGAATGTTCGTTTTTTTGCTGCCTACAGTCGTTCTGCTTTCGGGTGGGGAAACGCCAATATTACACCCATGTTTTATGTAAGAGAAAACGGTACTGTTTGGGCACGCGGAGGATTTCAGAATCTTTCCGATATTTCGCAAAAAACAAATGTTGAGCCTATTGCAAACTCGCTTGAAAAACTGTTGCAAATTCAAGGCGTACGTTTTGATTTTGTTGTTCCGGAAGAAAATGCGCGTATGACTACTATGTCTACTGACGACCGCTTTGAAAGCGCAAGAGAAGCTACACCGGAATTGACTCGTGAAGTTTTCAGTCAAATGGAAAGCGAACAATCCCGCCAACGCTTGGGTTTGATTGCACAAGAGGTTGAAAAGGTTTTTCCCGAATTGGTGAGAACGCAGGAAGACGGATTAAAAGCCGTTGCTTATGCCGAAATGGTGCCTGTTTTGATTGAAGCTATTAGAGAATTACAACGTCAAATTGAAGAATTGCGCAATCCGGGTATTATTAGACCACGCTCGGCAGAAGCTTTTGATGATACTGGTTTCAATGCTATGCCAAGTGAAACAAGAACAGCCGTTTTGCACCAAAACGTACCAAATCCTTTTTCTCAATCTACGCAGATACAGTTTTATCTGCCCGAAACGGTGCGCAACGCAAGTTTGATTGTTTTTGATATGACCGGCAAGCAATTGATGCAAATTCCGCTCACACAGCGTGGCGACGGAGTAGAATTTATTCAAGGCTCACAACTCTCGCCGGGAATTTATCTTTATGCGCTTATTGCCGACGGCAGAGAAGTGGATGTAAAACGAATGATTTTAACACAGTAATAACCAAAGTTTGTAAACCTTTTCAGTTGCAGGCATTCTTTTGTCTGTGGCTGATGGTTTATTGACAATAAATTTATAGGAGATTTTAATATGAAAATTAAAAATTTAATTATAATGGTTTTAGTATTTTTGGTGGGAAGTTTTTTTTCTTGTAATGAGAAAATTGAAAAGCCTAACGAATTCCCAGTGGAAATTTTTTCTACAGAAATTTCTCTTGCTGACACTTCGTGTCAATGGACAAATCTTGATTTCGATGGCAAATTAATAGTTATCAACAGTAATGAAGAATTGGAAAACTACATCAGTTGTTCGGATGAAAGTCATTTGGGAATTGATTTTTCAAAATACACTTTGTTGATAGCAAGCGGTAACGCTGGACACGTTGTTCATTCTATCACTAAAAGGTTGCAACAGTTATCAGCAAACAAATACAAATTAGACATTGAAATAATCCCAAGTGATGCACCGGTTGCATTACCAACTACATGGAGTGTTGCACTTATTACAAGCAAAATAAGTGAAAACTGTCAGATAAAACTAAATGCAACGATTTTTAAAGACTATTAAGCAATGAAAAAGAAAATAAATTTAATCGGATTATTGTTGTTCATGTTTGTGAGTTTTTTATACGCTCATACACCGTATTTTTATTATTATGGTGGACAGAGACAATATCTTGAATTGGACACGAGGTATATTTTCATCTCGGTTGCAGATGAAAACGTAACTAACAGAACTTTTGCTACATATAATATAAGATACGAACCTTTGCATATGGATATTCCGGAAAGAAAACGCTCGATAGCTAATCAAAATGAAAGATTTTGGTCGGTACTGAGTTTTGAGGAGAGAATGTCTGATGAAGCATATTTGGCGAAACTAGCGGAACTCAGAAGCACAAGAAGCGACTTAATCGTAGCTCCTTTTTTCAGAAATCAGTATCAAGACAGAATAGGCTTGTCTAATTTCTTCTATGTAAGATTGAAAGATTTGGGCGACACCATTGTTTTAAAACAAAAAGCAGAAAGAACACAAACTCAAATAATGTGGCAAAATGAATTTATGCCCTTATGGTTTGTGATGAGTGTTACGGCAAATTCGAAATACAATGCTATGGAGTTGGCAAATCAGTTCTTTCAATCTGGATTGTTTCAATATGCAGAACCTGATTTGATGGTTGATGATAGTTTTCTTTGTGCAAGTGACCAATTTTTCGGAAATCAATGGGGATTGAAAAATATAGGACAAAACGGAGGTAGAGTCGGAGTTGATATAAAAGCGTGCAGTGCGTGGCAAATTTCAACCGGCAACAACGTTGTCGTAGCAGTTCTTGATGATGGCATTGACTTTAATCATCCCGATTTAGTTGAAAACAAACATCCGCTAAGTTATGACAGTGAAAGTGGAACCTCACCACAGCGATTGTTGCCGGGAAGTCATGGCACTCCTGTTGCTGGAATTATTGGAGCTACGAAAAACTCAATAGGTGTTGCGGGCGTAGCACCCAATAGTAGAATTATGTCTGTTAGTAATTCTTTGAGAGCAACAGTATTGTCACGCGAAGCAAGAGCAAATGGAATAAATTGGGCATGGCAAAATGGAGCAGATGTTATTAATAACTCATGGGGGTCTTCTGTTCGATTTCAAATTATTGATGATGCTGTGAACTACGCTGTAACACAAGGCAGATTGCGAAATGGGGTTAGTTTAGGCACTGTCGTTGTTTTTGCTTCGGGCAACAATAATGCGTCAGCTGTTAATTACCCCGCAAATTTGCCAAACGTTATTGCGGTTGGTGCAGTTGATAGATGTGGTATTAGGTCAGGGAGAATCGATATTATTCCTAACTCATGTGACCCTTGGGGGGTAAACAGCCACCCTGGCAGTGCTTTTGGAACAAGGTTAGATATTGTTGCACCGGGAACAAATGTATATACAACTGATATGCATGGTCGTTACACCAATTTTGGTGGCACTTCTGCTGCTGCGCCTTTTGTCGCTGGTGTTGCTGCTCTTGTTTTGTCTGTTAATCCTAATTTAACACAAGCAGAAGTACGGAGAATTATCGAAAGTACAGCACAAAAAGTTAATGAACGTAGTCCAACCAATCCAAATGGTTACGTTTATTCGATTACTTCCGGACGTCCACATGGAACATGGAATAATCAAGTAGGGCATGGTTTAGTAGATGCTTACGCAGCTGTACGAGAAGCTATAGCATTATTATGTGTTAGTTCTTTCATCGACCAACCGGATATAACCACCAGCACAACAATTACTGCTTGTTATAATTTGGAAGTCAGAAACGTAACTATTACCAACAATGCCACACTGACAATTAATGCTCCGGGCATGGTAAACATTACCGGTGACCTTGTTGTTCATAGTGGTAGGTTGGTAGTTAATTCTTCGGGCAATACAAATGTTAATGGTATCGTTGCTCAGAGTGGTGCCAGAGTAACAATCAATGCCGCAAACGTTAATGTTGAGCCCGGCGGTCTTGATATACAGACTGGGGCAGAGTTAGAGATAAATACAAGATGATTTTATTGACAGTTTAAAATTGAGACAAACAGGCTTGAAAAAGCCTGTTTGTCTTGTTTATATAAAACGCCTCTCTGCGTAGTGAACATACACAAAAAAAGAAAGGTTGTCATCCCGACAACCCAACCTTTAATTTAACCTTAAAATCTAATACCATGAAAAAAACATTGCAAAGATAAGGCAAATTTTTATGTTGTACAACATGTTTTTCGCATTTTCTTTGTTTTTAACATAGTTTAAAGAAATCGAAATGATTTCAGAGTATTTTTATTGCAGACTAAAAACTAACAACCGACAACTATTAACGTTTATTCTGCTTTCAGTTTGAAAAAAAATTCTAATTTTGTACCCTCAAAACAAATAAAAACTATTTTATCTCAAAACAACATGGAACTAATGATTAAAAGTCCTTTGGAAATTGCACGAAGCAGTTATCAACCTAAACTACCGGCAAAACTGAAAGGGAAAGCTGTATTGAAAGAAGGCGCAGCCACACAATCGGTTGCCGACCAAGAGGATATAAAAAAACTTTTTCCGAATACTTACGGAATGCCACTTATCTCGTTTGAAGCGGGCGAAACGAAAACGTATCCTGTGGTGAATGCAGGCGTAATTCTTTCGGGCGGACAAGCTCCGGGCGGACACAACGTAATTTCGGGATTGTACGACGGACTTAATGCCTTGAACCCGAACAACAAATTGTACGGATTTTT
>Ga0131853_10002504_pt1 | contig 32812 bp, 34 predicted proteins | sample TergutLab28metaG_FD_92764 | JGI IMG/M metagenome (GOLD analysis project Ga0131853, IMG submission 92764) | Labiotermes labralis P1 segment gut microbial communities from Petit-Saut dam, French Guiana - Lab288 P1 (version 2) (version 2) | ecosystem: Host-associated > Arthropoda: Insects >... | reverse complement strand
CACCACTATATCGCCGGGGCGCACCTTGCCCACAAAGCCGGGGTCAATGTCCTCCATGCAGTGGGTGGCCAGCTCTTTTTTGTCAGCGATGTTCAGGTACCGCGCCGGGATAATGACGTCGGTGTCTACGTTGTCGCCGTATTTGTGCACTAACCCTTTTGCATTCACCGCCTAGCCCTCCTTCCCAAGTTTTCTGGGGTCGCTGATTTTGCCTGTAAGCGCGGTCGCCGCCGCCACTTGTGCGCTAGCCAGGTAGACCTCGGACTCTACATGGCCCATCCGGCCTACAAAGTTGCGGTTGGTGGTCGCCACACATCGTTCTCCAGCAGCCAGCACGCCCATATGCCCACCCATGCATGGGCCGCAAGTTGGCGTTAAGACTGCGCAGCCAGCCTCAACAAAGATCTTAATGTATCCGCGTTCAAGACAGTCGAGGTAGATTTGCTGGGTGCCCGGGATAATCAGGCAGCGAACTTGTGGGTGCACCTTTTTCCCCGCCATGATCTTGGCGGCGGCCTCAAGGTCCGAGAGCCAGCCGTTGGTACAGGAGCCGATAACCACTTGGTGGATAGGCAACTCACCAGCCTGCGAAACTGTCCGGGTGTTCTCGGGCAGGTGCGGGAACGCTACAGTCGGCTCCAATGCAGAGAGGTCAATCTCAACCATGCGAGTGTAGACCGCGTCCGGGTCGGGTTGGTAGATTTTATACTCTCGGTTGACACGACCCTTCATATACCCCAGTGTAATCTCATCCACCGGGAAGATGCCATTTTTCGCACCGGCCTCAATACTCATGTTTGCAATGCAAAGCCGGGCGTCCATGCTGAGCGACGCCACACCCTCGCCAGTGTATTCCAAACTTTGGTAGAGGGCGCCGTCCACGCCGATAAGGCCGATTAGATGCAAAATCACATCCTTGCCCGAGACCATTGGTCCGAGACTGCCGATAAGATTTACACGTATCGCCTCCGGCACTTTGAACCAAAGCTCTCCCGTAGCCATAGCGGCAGCCATATCTGTGGAGCCAACGCCGGTGGAAAACGCGCCCAGCGCCCCGTACGTACAGGTGTGGGAGTCTGCGCCGACAATACACTCGCCGGCGGCCACCAGGCCCTGCTCGGGCAGAAGGGCGTGCTCAATGCCCATATTGCCCACATCGTAGAAGTGCTCGATTTTGTGCTCTCTGGCAAACTCGCGGCAGACCACGCACTGCTCGGCAGCCTTGATGTCCTTGTTTGGGGTGAAGTGGTCGAGGACTATAGCGATTTTGGTGTTGTCAAAGACACGATCAAACCCCGCGCCGCAAAACTCCCGCACCGCCACCGGGGTTGTTATGTCGTTGCCCAGCACCAGGTCAAGCTTCGCTTGTATTAGCTGCCCGGGCTGCGCCTCTGCAAGCCCCGCATGGGCCGCCAGAATTTTTTGCGTCATTGTCATTCCCATCTTTGCACCTCCTACACATTAAACCGGTTGACGGCCGAGATAAGAGCTAACACCGAGGCTATCGTGATATCGTTGTGCACCCCGACACCCCAGAACGGTTTGCCATCCTTGTCCGAAATCTTAACGTAGGCCGCGGCTCGGGAGCTTGATTCACCTTCGAGGGCGTGCTGGACGTAGTCCTCAAAGCGAAATGTCAGGCCGGGGTTTGCCTGGCGCAAGGCCTGGCTGACCGCGTCCAGCGAGCCGTTGCCCAGCCCCGTCATTCGGTGGTCGGCCCCTTTGACCTTGAGTGCCAGCTCGGCGATAGTCTTGCCCTGAGAACGCTTCCAGTCGACGTCTATCAGCGCGGTGGGCGCTTCGAGATTAACATACTCTTCTACAAAGGCGTCCAGTATCTCCTGTGGTCCCAGCTCCTTGTGAGCTTTGTCGGAGATGTCTTTGATGAGGTACCCGACCTCTTGCTGCAGGCCCTTGGGCAGGTGGTACCCAAAGTGGTGCTCCAAAATATAGGAGATTCCGCCTTTGCCGGACTGGCTGTTTATACGTATCACATCTGCCTCGTACTCGCGGTTGACGTCTTCTGGGTCGAGGGGCAGGTAGGGCACTGTCCAGTGCTCTTCGCCCCGCTCTTTTCGGAACTGCAGCCCCTTGGCAATGGCGTCCTGGTGTGAGCCAGAAAACGCGGCGAAAACCAGCTGGCCCGCGTATGGGTGCCTGGGACCTACAGGTAAGGCCGTTGCTTCCTCATAAGTCTTGACGATACGCGGCAGGTCGGTTAGATCCAACGCTGGATCGACCCCGTGGGTGTAGAGGTTGAGCGCCAGCGTGACCAGGTCGACGTTGCCGGTACGCTCACCGTTGCCGAAGAGCGTGCCCTCCACCCGGTCGGCACCGGCCAGCAGGCCCAGTTCGGCGGCGGCGATACCTGTCCCCCGGTCGTTGTGGGGGTGCAGCGAGATTGCCAGGTGCTCGCGGTGGCGCAAGTTGCGGCTCATGTACGCGACCTGTTGGGCGTAAACATGGGGCATTGAGGTCTCCACCGTGGCGGGTAGGTTGATTATCACCCCGCGGCCCTTTTGTGGCGCCCAAATATCTATCACCGCGTTGCAGACCCGCAAAGCGAACTCTGGCTCGGTGCCGGTAAAGCTCTCGGGCGAGTACTCGAAGACGAACTCGGTCTCCGGCATTTTGGCGGCGTGCTCATTGAAGATACGCGCGCCCTCCTCGGCAATGGCGACAATCTCGTCCTCCGACTTCTGGAAGACCTGGCGGCGCTGGGCGTGGGAGGTCGAGTTGTACAGGTGCATGATCACCCGCTTTGCGCCCGCTACTGCCGCGAAAGTCTTCTCGATGATGTGCGCACGCGATTGGGTGAGCACCTGTACGGTCACGTCGTCGGGGATCAGTCCTCCGTCTATCAGGGTGCGCAAAAAGGCGTACTCAGTCTCCGAGGCCGCGGGGAACCCAACCTCGATCTCCTTTAGTCCAATACCCAGCAGGAATTTGTAGTAGGCCAGCTTTTCATCTAGGCTCATGGGCGTAATAAGAGCCTGGTTGCCATCCCGCAGGTCAACGCTGCACCAAGCCGGTGCATTTGTTAGACGGTCTTTGGTTACCCAGTCAGTGTGGCTTTCGGGGGGCATGTAGTAGAGGGGGCGGTATTTTTCGGTGTGTCGCAAGGGAGATTCCTTCCTTTCTGGGGGATGCAAAAATAGCCTTCGCCCCCTGTAAAATTCAAGAGACGAAAGCCTATGTTTATAAGCATCCGCGGTACCACTCTTGTTGGCGTCGCAATAACGCCCACTCGTAATGTTCGCACTCCGGGGTGAGACGCGGTTTTCTCCATACGGCCTTGCACCAACCGGCCGCTCTCTGGTAATAGAGATGCAAACTGCATATTCCCTTCACTGTGCGCTTTATTCTGTTGTGTTGCCTTATAGCATACCGGATTTGAGTGCGCTTGTCAAGAGTATTTACAAAGCGGGCGGTTTGGTGTATAATTGGGAGACATTATGATGGTCGCGCCGCGGTATGCGGGTGGGCTGGTCCTGTGCGGCGAGGAAACCGTGAATCATGTCAGGCGGGGAACCGAGCAGCATTAAGCGGTTGACTTGCGCGCCGCAGGTAACCTGCTCACCCTCATGCTGCGGCGTCTATTCTTTGTCTGCAACAAACCAGCGCGGAAAAGGAGATGAATTCTAGAGATGACCGAATACACCGTTAATTTTACCTGGGACGAAGAAGCGCAGGTATGGGTTGCGGTTGGCGAGGGCTTTGGCTTGGTCTTGGAGCATAACTCTTTAGATATGCTTATGGAGCGTGTGAGGCTTGCTGCCCCCGAGCTTATTGAACTGCGCCAAGCAAGCACTCAACATATCTCGCTCAACTTCAACGCGCACCGTGTAGAGGAACTGCGGGCCTATGGCTGATTATACGCGGGATGTAAAAAAGCAACTAGGCAACAATGGTTTTGCTTTTCATCGCCGCGGCAAGGGCGACCACGATATTTGGCGGAACCCACATACAAAAATTAGCGTCTCGGTTGACGGCTCAATAAAGTCGCGTCACAGCGCAAACGCTGTTATGAAAGAGGCCGGGATAAACCACCGGTTTTAATGTTTGTTTGCAAACTTATTGCCACTGGTTATGATTAGCCGCAGCGTCTGAGTTGTTGGGGGTGTTGAGATGAGGAGGATTGTCGCGTTAGTGTTGGCTGTTTCTCTTGCTGTGTCGGTGCTATTTACTGGCGCAAGTGCTAGTCGACTTATGCTTATGTGGGGTGCTACGTTTGATGAGTACGACACTTTTTTTATTATGCTTAACGAGCTTCCCGGACAGAGCATCTGGGATGACCCGATTTTCTGGGGAGGACCTCATTCTGAAGATATGGAACATATCGACTACGTTATAGACAACGCCACGGAGGAAGAATTAGAGCGTATCGGAGTTGAACGCGAGTGGCTACAACTGCGTTTGAATTCTGGGTTGTACTACAACACCGACCCGCCGGTAAACATCTTCTACACGGACAGATACTTTTTTGAAGCACAGATATTTTTTACCGCAGATGGTCGCCACTTTGTGGTAATACTCGATTTTCCATCAACATTTGGACCTGAATATTATTTTTACTTTGAAGTTGTTAGGTTCTTCGCGTATGGTGTACAAGTGTCAAGCTATAGGGTGAGTGACTTAATAGAGAACCGAGATTCGCTAGGCGGGAGATACTTTGGTGTGCCATGGATGGAGGACTCTATCGAACGCAGCCAACATACCGGCACCCTCGTACACAACCAACATGCGGGCACCCTATCCCTCGAAACCATCGAGGGCCGCCGCTTCACCTTCGACATAACCACCGGCGAGAAAATCAGCGGCGACGCAACTAACGTAAACTGGAACCCACCCACCGGCGCATAATCTTTTTGAAACAGGAAGTAACCTCTCATGCCACTAGCACTCTACCGCAAATACCGCCCGCGCACCTTCGAGGACTTGGTGGGGCAGGACGCGGTCTCGACCACACTCAAAAGACAGGCCGCTTTAGGGCGGCTCTCACACGCTTACCTGTTCACCGGTAGCCGGGGGACAGGTAAGACTTCGGCCGCCAAAATACTGGCCAAGGCCGCCAACTGCCTGGACAACCGGGAGGGCGACCCCTGCTGCGAGTGCGAAATCTGCGCCGGCATCGAGGCCGAGAGCCTGCTGGATGTGACCGAAATCGACGCCGCCTCAAACTCCGGGGTGGACAATATCCGCGAGCTGCGCGAGCAGTCGTTCTTCACGCCCACAGTCGCCAAATACCGGGTTTACATAGTCGATGAGTGCCACATGCTCAGCCAGGGGGCCTTCAACGCGCTACTGAAAATCATGGAGGAGCCGCCGCCGCATGTGCTGTTTATCCTGGCAACCACCGAGCTGCACAAGGTACCGGCCACCATACTTTCGCGCTGCCAGCGGTTCGACTTCCACCGTATAAGCAGCGGGGTAATAGCCGACCGGCTCACCCACGTGGCGGGGCTTGAGGGCATCACACTCGAAGAAGACGCCGCCATGTTGATAGCCAAACTGGCCGACGGCGGTATGCGCGACGCCCTCTCCCTGCTCGACCTGGTGGCCGCCGGGGGCGAAAGTATAACCCCTCAGCTTGTCCGGGAGCGGGTTGGGCTTGCCTCCCGGGAGCATTTGTTCTTGCTGGGCGAGGCGGTTGCCGGCGAGGACTTCGGCAAGGTGCTCGGCGTACTGGTAGATCTCTGCCAAAAGGCCTTCGACTACCAGCGTATAAGCGAGCAGCTTGTCGGCTTTTATCGGGATCTTATGGTAGTAAGGGCGGTCAAGGACCCGGGTGAGCTGATACCCTGCCTGCCCGAAGAGCACGAGCGGTACAAAGAACTTGCCAAGGGTCAGAGCATGGCCCGTATAATGGGCTGGCTGAGCACTTCCCAGGAGGTCCTAACAAAGATGAGCCGGGGCTTTTCCCGCCGCGCAGAGCTGGAGGCAGGCCTGCTGCGGATGACCTCACCGGCATTAGCTGCCGAAGGTGAAGTGGCACCTAAGCGAGCAAGCGCACCGGCGAAAAAAGCCGAGCGCACAGCCCAGCCTTTGCTGGCACCCAGCGCCCAAGAAGAGAGCCTCCCCCCTGCTCCCCCCGCCGAAAAAATACCCATGCTGCCCTTCGAGCGATGGCCAGAAGTGCTCGAGGAGCTTGGCCGCAAGAACAAGGCGCTCTATGGCACATTGGTGGATTCCAGCGCGTATGCCAGCGGGGAGCTGCTGCTGGTCGACGCGGGTGCCGACAGCATGTTTGCCGGCATGGTGCGTACCGACAGCTACGCCAAGGAGAGCCTGCGCGCCGCCGCCGAGGCCGTAACCGGCAAACGCTATAAGCTAGGACCTTACAACCCCGAGAAGTATCAGGTAGCGCCGGTGCGGGGTAAGCTTGAGGACATCCTTAAGCAAGCGGGGGAAATGGGCGTGGATGTTAAGGTTGAGGGCTAACAGCTCAGACACTGTAAGGTAGGCTGAGGCATGGACAATACATCAAATTCATGGTAATATGTAACCGCAATCAGCAGCGCCATGTATGGGCGCTGAGTGCGTCAGGCCGTTCCTCCATACAGAGGCAATGTTTGTGAGCATCGGCGCGGCGCTTCCTTCAAATACACAATGCCCAAAGAAGCGACCGTCCTTCCCGAGGAGCCGCCCGTTTTGGTTGCATTTTAACACGGCGACTAGCTTTGTGAGGCCGCTGCTGTTGAGATTACACAGGAGGTAAATAGCATGAAATCTAGACTGCCAAAGGGATACGGAGGCGGGCCCTCCGACATGCAAGGCATGATAAAACAGGCCCAGAAAATGCAGGAGCTAATGGCTGTAAAGCAGGAGGAAATCGCCCAGCGCACCTTTGATGCCAGCGTAGGCGGCGGCGCAGTAAGTGTAACAGTTACCGGGGCGAAGGAAGTCACCAGCGTTACGCTAAAACCAGAGGTCGTTGACCCGGACGATCTGGAAATGCTGCAAGACCTTATCATAGCGGCGGTAAACGAGGCGTTGCGCACGGCAGACGAAACCGCAAGCCGGGAGATGGAAGCTATAACCGGCGGTGTACAACTGCCCGGAATGTAGTCCACCACGAGACTCGCAAAGCGGTTCTTTGCCGTGGGTCGCATCATTTGTGACCGGGGAGGTGAGCACTGTAAAATATCTTAAATACTTGCCGGAAGTGGTATCCTTCGCGACGGGGGTGTTTGCCTGGCACCGCATTGTTTTTGTGGTGATACCCCAAGTAGGCTTTGGCTCAGATCTGAGTTTTTGGGTGGGGGTATTTTCCATGGGGGCAGTGCTGGTCGCCGCGCCTTTTTACCGCCTTATGGAAAAACCCCGGATGCGCAGGCACTTCGCGCTCTATATGTTCTCCTTTCTAATACTCGCCCCGGACATGCTGCTCTTTATGGCTTTGTACATGTACTTTACGCTGATATTCATTATCATATTGACTGCGGTGCCGGTCTTCCCTATCTGTGCCATATATGAGCGGCTGTTTGGCTTCCGCTTTGCCGAAACCGAAGACCAGGACGGCGGGGAAAATGGAGCGGAATGAGTGGCTCACATTTGTCGGAAAGCTGAGAAAGTTTAGGGGCTTGCCGGAACTCGCCTCGCTTTTGATTGCAACCGCAGCGTGGTGTCTGGTCATGTTGCCTTGGCCTTGGGGGCTGGATTTGTCGCCCAACATTTGGGGGCCGATGGGTGTTCACTTTTGGGCCGCTGTTATTGCCACCGGCTTTTATGGGGTTGCCAAAAGACCTCGGATGTGGAACCACCTGCCGATTCATCTCTCGCCTTATCTTATATCGGCAGTTACCGACCCTTCCGTTCGGCACTACCCTATAGCGACCCCAATAATGATACCGATTACTTTGGTGCTCGCATTCTTATTTCACCTGCTGCCTGTAGTACTTGTCTGTTTTATATATTCAGGGGTGTTCCGTAAGCGCTTTGCCAAAACCACAACCCAAGGGGGCGAAAACCCATGAGCAGCAAAGGCGCGCTGCCTATTGTAAAGCTGATCGAGCAGTTCGAACGCCTGCCTGGTATTGGGCGCAAGTCGGCCCAGCGGCTGGCTTTCCACATGCTTGAGCTGAGCTTTGAGCGGGCCCAGGAGTTTGCCGGGGCCATTTTGGACGCACATCAGAAGATTAAAAAGTGCGCGACCTGCCAAAACTTAACCGAGCACGAGCTCTGCCCTATCTGCGCCCGGCAGGACAGGGACACCTCCATCATCTGCGTGGTCGAGGACCCGCGGGATATCATGGCTTTTGAGCGCACACGGGAGTACAGGGGGCTTTACCACGTGCTGCACGGGCTTATTTCTCCCATGGACGGGGTCGGGCCCGAGCAGCTGACTATCAAAGAGCTGATGGCGCGGCTGGCCGACAGCCAAGTGGAAGAGGTCATAATGGCCACCAATCCCACAGTCGAGGGCGAGGCCACCGCCGCTTATATAGCCCGTATGCTCGGGCCTATGGAGATAAAGGTGACGCGGCTGGCTTACGGTATACCGGTTGGGGCAGCGCTTGAGTACGCCGACGAGGTAACCCTTTACCGGGCGCTGGAAGGGCGCAGGGAGATGTAGGCGTACACAAAGTTCGGCAGGAGCCGCCATAGTTTCGCAACAAATTTATGGTAGAGTGGGTGCATGACAGTGCAGATTAAAGCGATTGACATCCCCGGCGGTACAGTCGCGGTTATACACAGCGATGAGCTGCTGATAACAGGCGAACAGTCGGCACTTTAGCTCGCCGCCAATGCAGGGGCACAGATGCTTGTTGTCAACAAAGCCGCCATCGCTGAAGATTTCTTCAAGTTGTCCACAGGCGTTGCCGGCGAGGTTGTGCAAAAACTTGTGAACTATGGGTACCGCCTTGCTATTGTAGGCGACTTTTCTTGTTACGAAAGCGAGGCACTGCAAGCTTATATCCGCGAAAGCAACCGGGGCGCACACTTATATTTTATAAATAATGAAAACGAAGCGCTTGACAAACTGGGAGACTGAGAATGGACGCAAAGCAGCTGAAGACAATCGCCCGAAACAAGAAAGCGTACCACGATTACTTTGTGGACGACCACCTGGAAGCCGGAATAGAACTCGCGGGCACCGAGGTTAAGAGTTTGCGCGCTGGCGGGGTTAACCTTAAGGACAGCTGGTGCGATATCAAAGACGGCGAGATATTCATAAAGTCGATGCATATAAGCCCTTATGAGAAGGGCAACATCTTTAACCGAGACCCGCTAAGACCGCGCAAATTGCTGCTCCACCGCCGGGAGATAACCAAGCTGGCGGCGCTGGTGGCCACAAAGGGGATTGCGGTCATCCCGCTTTCGCTCTACTTCAAGGGGTCGCGGGTGAAGGCACAGGTGGGTATATGCCGGGGTAAGAAGCTCTACGATAAGCGGGATGATTTGGCTAAGAAGGCAGCGGCAAGGGATATTGAGAGGGGGATGAAGGATAGAGGGCGTGAGTGATGGTGCGGTTGAGAGTGTTGGCGTTTTTTTGCTTATTCGGGTTTTTGGCGTTTATCCCCGGAATGTACTGGGCAGCTTTATTCAGCTATTTGGTTTGTTCAGCCTTATAGGCAGAGAAAAAAATTGTTAATTGTAATTTGTTAAATTGTTAATTGAAAAATGGGGGCGTAAAGGTTTCGACGGGGACCATGAAGTGTGGTAAGCGAGTAGAGACGCACGATCTCTTTAAAATGTGCACCTTAAAATTAAAAGCAGACGATAGAAATAGCAATCTTGCTTTTGCTGCTTAACTAAGCAGCCGTCCGACCCGGGAGTACCGCGAACCGGCGAGGGCGTCATCTTAGCGGTGAACGTTCCGCGCGGAGTTCCACGGCCCGCGGGATGAATTAGGGATACCAAGCCGGTTTGCCTGCCCACAGGCCGCCGGTAAGGGAATTTAGTATGTGGGCTGCACTCGGAGAAAGCCACATGAATTGATTTTCGGACAGGGGTTCAATTCCCCTCGCCTCCACCACCCATATGTCAAGCCCACGCTAAAAAAAAGCGAGGGCTTGACATATGGTTTTTTTATGGAGAATATCGCCGCTCGTGCGCGCCATGAGCCATGAGCGGCAATTGAAGCAATCCCACAAACTAGCCACACACTTTTAATCTCGGGGCTAGGGGCTTATGAGCCGCCACAAACTCTACCTGACTTTCTCAATGGATTCGTCTCTTAACTTACGCAAAGATTTCAGTTTCTCTGTTATATCTTTAAGATTGACTTTAGCTAGGGTAGTAGTCTTGAAAATTCAAGGTTGACGGCCTGCCGAAAAGAACACCGCCAAACAGATTAAGGAAGCTCTTGAAAGGCACTCTGTAGTCGATGCCCGCAAGAAAGTCTGATTCTAACGCAATAGATAGGCCGGAACTTGTCAAGCTGATTACCCTAAAATGCTGCGCAAGCCGCTCTTGAAAGGTTTTAAGATGTTTTCCAACAAAGCCCAAGTGATACAAGTATCCAACAGTATCTACGTCAATCAGCCCATCACTATCACGAAGTTGCTCTATAACCTCCACATGCCCATTTGCTTCCAGATGCTTGACATCTTCAAGCGCACATGCAAACAACTCTGATTCGCGTTGACTAGCCCACGGCAAAATTACGGCGTCAAAGTATCCTTGGACGTCTTGCTGTAGCTGCGGGTAGATAGTAGCGTCATTCTCTTTGCTGTCAATGTAGTTGTCGATGTACTGCTTCATGCGGTCGATTTTTTGCGTGGCCGTCTGGAAGATCAGACTGTTGAAGAGCACCGGAGAATCAGATATTTGTGTGTAATAATCATCTACCCGGCGCTCTACGTTGCCATAGAGCTTCTTTAGGTTTTCTCTCCTGTTGATTTTGCGTTGTTCCCTTTGTTGCTGCGCAATAAAACTCTTTGATGTAACGCCCTGTGCGACGCCATTTTCAAAACCAAAGTGTTTAACGCACTCCGAGCCTACCACAAGCTGCTTCTCGTTGACTTGGTTCTTTATGTAGTATTCCGTCTTGATCTTTTTGCTGTCAAGCATACACCTGGAGTTTTTTTCGCGGAAATTAAAGAATTGCCATTCAGAAGCGGCGTTTGTGACGATTGCAGGCCAAGTATTCTTGATAGTAAACAGTGTTGGCTCATCAATGGTGCTGTCATTTTCCAAGACCTTATCGTTGACAACATCATACTTACTCAAAACATCAACCAAGCCTGCGTACTCAGGCAAATCGGCTACGGAGCTTTTCTCTACCAGCTTCTTTTCGCGCTTGATGATATATGATGTTCTAGGCATAACAAGTCTCCCGCATATTGTATTATCGTAGGCAATTATGCCATATTTTAGTATATAGGCGCAACAGTGGGTGGTAGTGCCCAAAGCCCCGCGCTTGAACAGCGCGGGCGTATAGGTCTTATCGTGCTGCCACAAACTCAGATATCTTCCAGACAATATCAACCCGATCTCCCGGAAAGACCAACACTCTGTCAATAAGAATCTCAACAAGCGGGCGAGTCAGCCCGCTTTCTGTATGTATTTCGGCAGCGGCGCTCAGTTCATCTCTGTTCTGTTTTGATATTGCCAGAGCAACAGTCTCTTTTGCCAGCATTTCATGTACACGGATAAGGTTAGCCAGTTTAGCATCAACTTCAGCTTTCCCTGCCTTGTATTCATCTGGGCAGACTTCACCAAGTACAAGCTTTTCATAAAGCCGCCGCTTTTCATCCTCGGCATTTGCAATCAGCTTCTCCTGTCTGGCCTGCTGCTCCGACTTTGCAGCCAAGCGCTCAACGCACTCGAAATCGGCGTCCAGATAGACTTGCAACTGAGTATTCACGATATCATGCACGACAGCTTCCAAGTCGGCAGCTAATACACGAAGCCGGTAACACGCTGCATCCGGCAAAGCGCTTGTAAATCTGCAATGAAACGCAACATTTCTCGTTGAACTTGGCGTCATGGCCTTGCCGCAGCAACCACAATAAACCTTGCCTTTGAGCGGAGAGACCGGGTTCCCAGTGTACCTCTGCCATGTTCCCAATTCTCTCTTGCGAATAGGCTCCGGCTTATTCTTCCGGGACGAGCGGACTGCATCAAACACCGCAGGTTCAATTATTGCCGGGTGATGATTGGGTATCTTTATCCACTGGCTTTCATCCATCTTCTTTTGCGTCCGACTGCCCACTTCCAGTATCTTTTGCCTGCCCGCGATATATGTTCCGATATACTGCTCCTCATTCAATATGCCCCAAACACCCGGCTTAGACCACATACATGAGAACTCACCTGCATTTTCTCCTCGCTCTGCCTTCTTGTACTCAGATGGCGTGGGGCGCTTTTCTTCATACAGCCGACGCTCAATCTCAACAAGGCTCTTCCCTTCATGCGCCATCGAAAAGATCAGCCGGACAGTTTCGGCGGCGGGTTCATCAATGACCATCTTCCGCTCGTCATTGCTTTTGTACCCGAATACACAATTTTTTGAGACAAGCTCCCCTCGCATCATTTTCCCATACTTCGCCGCTTTTATCTTCTTTGAAATATCCCGGCTGTAATGCTCGTGCATAAGAAACTTAAACGCAACCTCGATCCCCCCTGTGTGCCCCTCATGCTCATCGGAATCAAAATCATCGGTTACCGCAATAAACCGTGTCCCATAGAGCGGAAATATCCGCTCTATGAAATACCCGGTCTCAATCGCGTTCCTGCCAAAGCGAGAGAAGTCCTTTACTGCTATGCAGTCTATTATCCCTTCCTGCACAAGCCCTAAAAGCCTCTGCACAGCAGGACGTTCGAAGTTCGCGCCGGAATGTCCGTTATCCACAAACTCTAAGACAGTGCTATCAGACAACCCCAAATCACAGATATGCTTGTCAATTATCTCGCTCTGTGTCTCAATGCTCATGCTGTCGGATTTAGCGTCCTCCATTGAAAGCCTTATGTACTTGGCGATTACATAACTACCCACAGCGGCGCACCTCCGGTTCATCAGTAAAGCAGAGCGTGATTATAAGGCTTTTATCCGGGCACACAAGAATCTTGTCCACCAGCTTGTCTACGACATCGCCGGTTAGCTCACGACTGCTAATCGCCCTCGAAGTGGCCTGTGAGATATCATCATGCCTGGCTGCACGGGCTTTGCTCTCATAAGCGTGGTTGCGAACCTTGTCGGCACGTTGGGATAGTGCGTCTATTTTCGCCTGATACCTTGCTTTCATCTCAACAAACTCGCCAGTGGTTATCATCCCGCTGACCATGCTCTCGTACAGGCTTTTCAGCATATGCCCATTTTTACCAAGTTCCAAGTTGATTTCCGCAAGCTCGGCATCATTGGAATTGTCAGCGGCGTCTGCGATACTTTGGGGCAAAGCTGACACAAACGCCTTCCCTTGCGCATCGAGCAAGGCCAGAATCTCTGCCTTAACAGCCACTTCCTTTGCGGAAACCTGTACACATGCGTCTTTTCCGTATTTCCATCGCGAATCACAGTGAAAAGCGTAAGTGCCATCTTTGTTCTGCCGGTGCCGGTGCATGGGGTGCCCACAGCTTTGGCAGAATATCTTGCCCTTGAACATGTTCGGTGAGTATGCGCCGAATTTGTTGTAGCTCTGCGTCTTTTCGCGCAACTCACGCAGCAAAGCCTGCACTTGCCCAAACAGCTCGCGGCTGACAACCGGCTCATGGGTATTCGGAACACATATCCACTCGGAGGGGTCAACAGCAGCCTGCTTCCCGCTCACTGTGCGGGTTTTACCCTGTACCATATCACCCACGTACACCCTGTCGGTGAGTATGCTTCTGACTGCGTTCGGTTGCCAGCAACCTTTACCAAGCAGATTTTCGCTTTTATTCAGCCCTCTGGCATGATTGCGGTGGCTTGGCGGCATGACGCCGGACTCGCTTAACCTGCGGGCGATTTCACTGGCACTGTTCCCATTAATGGCCCACTCAAACATTTGCTGTACCACCGGAGCTGATTCTTCATCAATTATCAACCTGCGGCAATCCGTGGGCGACTTCATGTAGCCATACGGGGCAAGGCGGCCAACAAAGCGGCCTTCTTGGATGTTCTGGCGCTGTACAGACCGGCATTTGCGGCTGATGTCCAGAGCGTAGGATTCGCTGATGATGTTCTTTAGAGGAAGCATCATACCGCCATCACAGCTAATGCTGTCAAACGAGTCCGTCACAGAAATGAACCGCACACCGAGCGAGGGCAGGTATTTCTCAATATAGTACCCAGCGTCAATCGCGTTGCGGCCAAACCGGGTGACGTCTTTTACGATTATGCAGTTAATCCTGCCGCGCTCAATGTCCATAAGTAAGCGTTGAAAACCGGGCCGCTCGAAGTTCGTACCTGTCGCGTTGTTGTCACTGTACATGTCCACAAGCCGCATATCCGGTGAGGATGCAACGAAATTGTCTATGATACCCCGCTGTGTTTCAAGGGAATCACCGCGCTTCTTCTTATCATCGGTGGAAAGGCGGATATATGCACCGGCGTTGTAGAACACACTCGAAGGCTCCACATAGGCAACAGCATCAAGGTTCTTTCTGCTTTTACGCGCCATCCATGCCACCTCCCATCTGGATGTAGCTGGACAGTAAGCTCATAAAGTCAGCAGATTTACGCCCGCAAGAGCCGTCCACAGCTTTTACAGTTATCCCTTGTTGCTCCATTTGACTGAGCCAACGGTCTACTAAAATGGCGTTTCTGATAATTCGGTCAACCGAGTGGACGAACACCGCACCGATTTTCCCCGCTTCTATGTCCTCACTTAACCGCATAAATTCCGAGCGGTCAAAGTTGTGGCCGAGCGCACCGTTATCCGCATACACGGTAACATCATTGTACTCGTGCTCACTGGCGAGCCGCAAAACGTGATTGATCTGCGCCATTATAAACTCATCGTCTCTGCGGGCAAGTCTGCAATATATAGCTGCTTTCATGTTATGCGGCCTCCTTTGACAATAGTGCGAGCGCGTTTTTGTATTCGTCCTGATAATTGAACGTGATTGTCAAATCACACTCGCTCGTAACGCGGATACTTCGAATAAGGCTGATTACAATGCGCCGATCTATCTCAGCCAAGCCATCGAAGCGCTTGAAGTGCTCCATCCAACGCAGGCGTTCGGCCTTGCCATCAAGGACTCTTTCAAGCTGTTGCCCCAATATATCAATCGCACTACGCAGCCTGACCTCATCCGTGTTGTACTTAGCTTTGAGACCTTTGAAATCATCTTTTGTGAGGATACCGGTTATCATGTTTTCTAGCAGCGTTGCCTTGAATCCAATGATTTTCTCAAGCTGTTGTTCGTTGTCGGCAATCTGCTCACGGTATTGCTTGGCGAGTGCGTTGGCGATTTTCTGCCCATCACTTCCGGCAATAATGGATTCAAGGGATGCCACGTTGGATATATGGGACTTTACGCTGTCCAGAATACAATCGCAAAGCTCGGTCTCTTTGAGTGTGGCGGCAGTAGCGCACCCGCGCTTTTTGGTTGTTGGACAGTAATAATATTGATACTTAATGCCCTTGTACGGTACGGTTTTCCGCGTCATGCGCCCGCCACATGAGCCGCAGATAAGAACACCGGAGAACATGTACACTTTATCTCCACCCGGAGCTGTGCGGGTGTCGAGCCGCATGATTTTTTGAGCAAGGTCAAAGTCATGGGGTTTAACAATCGCTTGGTGTGCGCCCTCTGAGCGCTTCCACTCAGATTGTGGCCTGTCGATTAGGTCTTTGATTTTGTAATTAAGCGTTCCCTGCCTGCCTTGAATGAGAGTGCCGGTGTAGGTTTCGTCGTTCAGGATGCGGATTATGGTGGTAGCAGACCACTTTGCGCCGTCCTTGTAGGCATATCCACGTTTTGGATGCGGCAAGCCGCGAGATTTTTTGTATTCCATCGGGGAGAGAACGCCGAGGTTGTTCAGCGATTGCGCGATTTTGCTTGCACTCATGCCCTCAATCTTCATGCGGAAAATATCGCGGACGATGCTTGCTGGGAACTCGTCTATCACAAGCTGATTGCGGTTATCTTTGGCCTTTTTATAGCCATAGATGGGACAAGCACCGACGAAATGGCCTTTATTTCGCTTGCTGTTCAAAGACGAGCGGGTTTTTATCGAGATATCCCGGCAGTAGGCGTCGTTTATGACTGACCTAACCGACACGGTAAGGTCATCACCGCTGTCTTTTAATGTGTCGATGTTGTCGTTGATGGCGATAAACCGGACACCATAGGCAGGAAATATGCGACGCAGGTAGCGGCCTGTCTCAATATATTCCCTGCCCAGCCTTGAGAGGTCTTTGACGATTACACAGTTGATTTTACCTGCTTCAATATCGGCCATCATTTCTTTGAACGCTGGGCGGTCGAAGATCATACCCGACACCCCATCGTCTACCATCTCAGCTACCGCTTCGATATCCGGCTGACTTTCGATATAGCTGTCAAGAAAACTGCGCTGATTGGTTACACTGTCACTTTCCACGGTCTTATCATCAGCGTATGACAGGCGTATGTATTTAGCTGCTCTATATAATATTTCAGACATAGCAAAGCACTCCTTCATTTTGGTTTCCCGAAATCAAGGGGTGCGGGCTTGTCGTCTGGTGGCTCTCTCTTTTCCGCCACCATCGTAGCACCCTGGGCCGGGAAAGTCGAGTTTGTCACGGGGCCATGAGCCTATGTAAACAGTCCTCCAATGTGGGGCCGGTTTCGTTGAAGCGGGCGGTAACAGTGAACTTACCACATCTAAAAAGATATGGGTTCTTGATTTGTCGTATATATTCAGCAATGCGATCTTGTTTGGACAGGTCTTTATCCACACACACATCGCGGATATCTAACAGCAACGCGTGGCTTGTGTTCAAACACATAGGCTCCACCTCACCTTCCGATAAAGTTACCGAGCTTGTTCCAAGTTGGAACAAGCTCGGCAGGCTTATATCTACATCTATATCGTTTGTTGCTTTGCAATCAGGCAAGGATTCAACATAAAGAATTCCGGTGACTTTACAAGTTCAAGATGGCTGCGCACAACTGCGATATCGTCTGTCACTTCGCAGTCCGGCAGGGCCTCCAGCACCGGTTCCCGGTAAGCACCGTCCGAAGCCACGCGGCAATCCAGTATCGCCACCACGCCGCAGTCCCACTCAGTTCGTATCAACCGCCCAAAGCCCTGTTTTAGCTTTATGAGCATTTCCGGCACCACAACGCGGAATATATATTCCTCCATATTCGCGTACATCGAGCGCTCGTGCTCGCTTATGGGGTCGGGCACCGTGAATGGCAGCTTTACTATAATGAGCGTGGATAGCACGTCACCGGGAACATCTATGCCCTCCCACATGGAACCAGAGGCAAACAGTACGCCGTTGCCACTCTGCTTGGTGTAAAACCACACACGAAAGTTCCCACGGGTCTATCCCAACCCGCACGACACTTCCCCGGACGGCGCTCTCGGCGCTTCCCGGCCCCTGCTACACGGGGGAGTACCATTATCACCGCCATACCGTTTATTTGCCCGGCCACCGCTGCAATAGCGGTGGCGAAGGGGCGCTCGCTGCCCGCCCCCGGCAAATCCGAAGATTCACACGGAGGGCGGGAGGTCGTGGCGCTCGGCATAGGGTTGAAGTACCTGTTGTTCCGATGTGACCGGTTCTGTGTGAGCCGGTGTTTGTCAAGGTTCGGTGAGGGGAAATGCTTGTCCCTTCACCTAATGCAAAAAATCAGGCGTTTTGAACCCCCATTTTTTGCTTACTGCTAAAAATTTATTTATCTTTTTTTCAGCAGCAACTACACTTTTCATAATCTTTGATTGGTTTACTCCCTCTATCTTCGCAATTTTCCAAGTTGATAAATCATTTGCTTTGTTGCGAACATACCGTCGCCGCTGTGTTTCGGTGAGCGTTTCCAACGCTTGCGCCGCCAGATCCCTCCGCTGCCTTTTCATCTCGGCCTGTTCAGGCAAGTCGATTAAGGTATGTTCCGGTGATGGCAAAGCAAAAGCGGTGGTTTCCTCCAAGCTGTGGATAGAGACATTTTTATAAGTCTGCCGGTTTTCGTCACGCGCCTGTTCTTCGTAAATCTCATCCGACAAAGTTTTGAGTTCCGCAAAATCGGCTTCGCTCTTGTCGGGGTTGTCACGTAGATAATCCGTCAGCGTGTACTCCACTGTTCCATCCGCAAACAGATAGACGATACCATCAGCATATTTATTGACTGCAAAATCACTTTTTGCATAATTCTTCATAATCCTACTCCAATCAGTTTTTTGAAGGACTCGAAAACTGATTGGAGTAGGCGGCGCTCTAGCACGGTAATATAGGTAAAACATGAAAAATCCCTTTCCACCGCCCAACAGGAGATGAAAAGGGACTACATGCTAATTCGCTATAGCAAAAAAAGGAACCGTATGAAATCCGGATTACCAAGTGCGCGATGAAAGCACAGCGTAAACAGCTGTTGGTTTCATACGGCGTCTTGGTAGTCGCGATTTTTCATCGGCTCCGTGGCTCGGTTTCAATATTCAGTTTTAATGGTGCTTTGGTACAGCCTGATTAAATTACCACGTCCGATAGGTCGGCAAGGCTCTATTCCTTCTGCGCAGGGCCACGTTATAAATGGCGTTCATGCTGCATTTTTTGCATTTGGCATTTACATATCCGGTTGAATCCTCATAGACCACAATCATCTTAAATCCGCAATAATGACAGCCTATCGCACGGGACTTTTTATCCTCCGCTCCCGCTGAGTGCCTGCGTATCTTTGCTATAACGTCTTCGGGCAATTTATCAAGAAAGTCAAGATTCATACAGCGCCCCCTACATAGCAATTCTATCTGCGACAACATCTAAAGGATTGGCGACATACTCCGATTCCGGCCTGTCCACGATATATTCAAGTGTCTCTAGTCTTATTTTCATGGCGCTGAATGATACTCCAAACATATCTGCCAGGCCCTTTATCCTTTTGTAATCCACATCATTGAATCGGCTTCCAAAGGCCGTAAATATATGCGACCTTCCCCCAGTCCCAATCAAGTGTGGGGCTAATTTGTACTTTGGCATGAGCAGAATAGCGGCCAATGTGTTTGCCTGCCATTCCCACCAATACTCGGCGGTTTTGATTTCCACGCAAGTATATCGCTTGCCCGGTTCAAAAGCACTACGGAAGCTGCGCCCTGTTTTCCGCTCAACCATCTGGCGTAGAATTTGGTGGGCACACTCATGGGCAATGGTAAACCTCAAATAACTGCTACACTCAGAACACAATAGACTTTCATCAACATAAATCGTGTCTTTAGTTTCGCATATGATATTGTCACCGACTCTGACCGGCAGCGTCACCTCTGTTCCGGCATAAACGGTAAGGCCACATATGTTGCCGCTGTCAGACAGCTTCCTATGCTTGACGCCGAGACCAAGCCCCATGAGCGCAAACCACCTAATATGTAATGGATAACGCAAATCTCCGGGGTATTTCATTGCGTAGTCCAACAGAACTGCTTCCCCGATTCCCTCGATGTTCTTCCGCGACAGGTATAACATTTAAGTCCCTCCTTGTTATGCGCTTTGTTACACGCTTTTCGACTAAGTATTTTTGAAGAGCTTGACAACTAGCGACTTCCATTGTATTATTTACTGGAAGTTAAATTTCCTATTCGTGGAAGTGAGCATAACACATGCACTGGAAGTTTGTCAACCCCTAATCGGAAGTTGTTTTGGAGGAATTTATATGACATTCGGAGAAAAGCTGATTACTGCTCGCCTCGCTTTGAATCTTACACAGCAGGAGTTGGGAGCAATGGTGGGGGTGTCTCTGAGGACGATTTACAGTTATGAGCATGGCGGGAAGTATCCAAGACGCACGACCCTCGATAGGCTTGCTGAGATGCTTGGCGTCACGGCGGCTTATCTGATGAATGAAGAAGAAACCGACGCACAGAAGGATATTGACCATGAGCAGTTCTTATCCAAAGCCAGAAAAGATTACGGCTACAAAGGTGCGAGGGACGCGCAGAGAATGATTGAGCAAGCCACTGTACTGTTTGCTGGTGGCGAGCTTGACGAGGATTCAAAAGACAAGGTTTTCCAGGCCCTTTCGGAAGTCTACTTTGATTCAAAGGCTAAGGCGAGGGAAAAATTCACACCTAAGCGCAGGATAAGTCGCAAAGTATAGGCACTTATATGATGTGTGGAGTTGGAGGTGACGCCGGTGCCATCTATTGATTATATTTCAGGGGTTGTGAACAAGCTTTCGCGGAAGTATTCGACACGCGATCCGTATGAGTTGTGCGATGCACTCGGCGTCAAAATCCACTACAAGGATTTAGGGCCGAAGGTAAAAGCTTTCTATGTCTGCGAATCACGAGCGCGGAATATAGTGGTTAACAGCGGTATATCCGAGGTTGTGCAGCGTATTTTGGTAGCGCATGAGCTTGGCCATGACCGTCTGCATGTGGAAATAGCTGCGCTGAAAAGCTTTCAGGTGATGGAGCCTTTTGGGCTGGCTATACCCGCCGAGTACGAAGCAAACCTTTTCGCCGCCGAGATGCTGATTGATGATAGCGAGCTATTGGACTTGCTGTATTACGACGACCGGACTTTTTACAGCATTGCGCGTGCGCTTTATGTACCAGAGGCGCTGCTGGACTTCAAACTCCGAATACTGAAGCATAGAGGGCATGAGGTAGATGCTCCATATCAGGCCAATGGAGATTTTTTGAAGAAGACCATTGCGGGTTGCTTTGAGTATGATTGGTAAGTGCAACACAGTGTAAAAGACTTTTCAGGCTAGTGGCGGCGGTGAAATAAAAGTAGCGCTAAATAGGGTGGCTTTGCATGTATCTATGCTAAAGCGACCCTATTGTCGGTTATTGATGAAAATGATACTGAATTATTGAGTATTCGTGGTGCAGTTAACAACTAAAAGTTTGAAAATGTCGAAACTTTCCTATGAATCGCTTGACATAGCAAAAATCATCTGGTAGAATTGTGACGCAAATGGTACTAATATATGGAAAATAAGGTAAATATTAACAAAAAGGAGTGTTCTTACATGGCAGGTCAAATTCGGACAACCCCGGAAACTCTTAGACAACGCAGCTCTGAATACCAACGCAAGTCAGAGGAAATATCGCAGGTCATTGCAGGGTTGGATAATCTTATATCGCAGCTTCAAAGTGAATTTGAAGGTCAGGCAGCCCAAGCTTTCGAACAGCAATACCAAGATATCCGCCCCGGGTTTGTAAAGGGTCAAGAGATGGCCGAGACTTTGTCGCAGCAAACAAGACAAATGGCAGAAAATTTCGAAAGTTTAGATCAACAAATGGCCTCCTCTCTGCGCGGGTAAGCAGTATACATATCTTGTTAAACCCTGGCGCTTTCGGGCAGTTTTACAATTAGAACTGTCCGAAAGTGAATTTTTCTTATCAAAATTTGTGGTGATATTTGAATGAAAAAGACATTATGTTTTTTCATTATATTCGTGGCATTTTTGTCGATTCCCGCTTATGCTCAGACTTTGCAAGATGAAGTTGTGCATGAACACGACTTTGAGTCGGAACTCAATATACGCATAGAAACCATTGGAGACCGTCGGCGTGTTTATACCGCGCTGACCGATTTGCATGGCCTTGATATTCTGACCGCCCAAAGCGCTGAGATGGCGGGGGCGTACAGAGAACTCACAGCACACAGGCGTCAGCAGGCGATGAGCGACTTGTTTGAGTTAGAGCAAGTTATTCTAACTGAACCTGAGCGGGTGATGATGCGGGTAGAAGAGCTGGGGCTGTTTCAATTTACTGAAGACGAAGTTTTCCTCCGCTCTCCGCCGACGTTTGAGGACAATCAGATAAACTATATACTTTACATAGCCATTGTATTGGCACTATGCACGGCGGCCTTTTTTATCAGCACTAATCTACGCAAACGGGGTCGTAGGGAAAAAGACAAGATAACTTACGGAAACTTTGCGGGTGCGCGGGAGTGAGTACGACATTCCTGCGAATCCGCTTATTTATTGTAAGAGTGTAGTATCGTTTCGTAATTCGTCAAAATTAGTCTGTGTATACACACGAACATTCGCGATTCACGTTAGACTTTCACTGTGCTGCAAGTTGTTTTTATGAGGGGGAAGTGTTGATGGGCAGAAAGATAATACAGACAGCGCAAATTGTGTTTGCAGTGGCAATAGTGCTCGCGGTGGGTGTATTTCTTGGCGTACAAATGCAGGCTGAACACGAGGAAGGCACATTTCTTGTGTCAACAGCACAGTCTGGTAGAATAGCTGTCGTAAATCTGGACTTGGGTGCTACATATCAGGACGAGCATCTGCACTTTGCCGCAGGCGTCGTCGAGACATTGAGTGACGACTTTGTTGTAGTCTCACGCGCAATGGCGGACTCTGGGCTCGCAAACGGCAACTATGCTGCGGTAATAAGCTTCCCACCATACTTCTCGCAGCAGATAACTCAAATAAATTTGGTGCGCCCCACCCCTGCCAGCTTTAGTTACCAGCTCAATCCAAACCTTTCTCAGCGGGATACGATTATAACCATGCTGAGGATTATAGATTTAGAAGAACACGTCAGCGATACGGTAAGCTTTATGTATGTAGCTTCTATTATGGGTGAATTACACGATGCCCAAGCAACTGCAGATGAGCTTTTGCGCAACAACCAGTCGGATATTTCTGCTGTGCATGATTTTGTAAATGCAGACATAATTCCACGTCTCATTCTATCTGCGTTGCAAAGAAGCTTCCCAGAAATCAATCACCCCAATTTTTCGGAGTTTGTAAGTGAAAACAACAGGGTCGCTAACGAGTTAGGCGACCAGTATAGATATGCTATGGATCAAGCGCGCTCAGCGTATTCAGGCGTCTTGGACGATATGAGAGATGCAATTAACTCGACCAACGCTATCCCAAGTGCCATTGATTCCGCTACCTCGACGTTTTCCGGCGTTGCAAGTCGGCTTGAAGTTCTGCCTGAAAATGATGACGGTGAAACACGGCTTGATAGGCTACTGGAATCAGCTTTGGAGGCAAGCGCCGACAGGTTTGAAGGTACCATGGAATTGGTACTCAACATTGGCGATAACCTTGTAGATTTAATAGAAGACCTTGAGCTGCCGGACGAGGATGACCCTATTGCCGACGATGCGGACGAACTTTGGACAGAACTCCAAAATTCTCCTGATATTCTGGACATGGTAGAGGATTTTATGGATATTCTGGCGGCGGTCGGATGGGCTGAGCATTGCTGCAATTACTATCCCAACTGCCTAAACTACCCACACCACCCAATCTGTATTCCAAGTTGCCTGTATTACCCATATTGCCTATGCCCGGGGCCGGTTTGGCATTACTATTTTAGCCCGCAAGACCTTGACGATTTACGTGATGATATTCTCTACATCGCACTTGAGGTGTCTGCATTGCAGCGCAGCGCGGATAGAGACTCATACGCTGACTTCTTTGAAGAGCACCTCGAAGACCTTGTCGAAGAAGTAGAAGAAAAATTTGGACACATGTATTTAGTACTTGAAGCACAGATGGAAGCCGAAGTCGCGATGCTCACAAGTATGGCTGAGGAATTAGAGGAGTACCTTATCAACCGGCAGACAACTATTCGCTCTACCGCTATATCCGCTCAGTCCCAGGCTGCCAGCAGTGTCACGACGGTTTTCACTGATGTCATGCAGAGGCTTACCGAATCGAACGCGAGGGCTGGCCAGTTTGACCCCACTATGTATGTTGCTGAGCGTCAAAATGAGTTGAGCGAGCTTCTATTCCTATTTGGGGACAATAACCGGGATTGGTCGATGGAAGTAAATGAAGCAATCTCCGACCGGACGACTGCGGTGTTTGACATCTTCTCTGAACACAACGAGCATATATGGCAACTGCAAGAGGATATGCACACTGTTACAGACGGGGCACAAGCCAACCTGGATGAATCTCACGAGACACTGCTTGACACAATGACGGGTTCAAACAGGCACAATAATCAGCTTATTGGGAATTTTATCGGAGTTTTACCTAATTCCCGGATAGGTGCTCATGGGAACACCGACTTTTTCAGCTTTGTTGTTTCGCCAGTTGGGAGAATAGAGGTGGGTGGTGCGAGCCAGGCTGCGTTTGCTCCGCCGGAGATTAGTGAGGCTGTGCCCACCAACCAGATGTTGCCGTACATAATCTTAGGTTTGAGTGTTTTGTTTGTCGCCCTAGCGATTGTGGGTTATGGGGTTAAGAGGATGAGACGGAGGGTTGATGAACCCAGTTAGCCTTTAAGTAAATATAGCAATTTATTTTTCTATACAGGGAGGGGCTTACATGAGAGGCGAAATTTTAGTAAAGCACCAGGAAGTTTATAATAGATGCGCATCGCTTACAGCCTTTATTGAGAGCGAAGTTATATCCGAAGCGGAAAAGGGATATGCGAATATAGACGAGCAACTCCGTCAGGTGGACAGCTCGACGAACGCGGCACTTATAGAGGCGATGAAATGCAACCGGGAAAAAACGGCGATATGTGCACAAACATTACATAAACTTTTAATGCTTGTGGATAGTGCGTCCCGAGAACTGGAAATTGAGGACAAATACATGGCAAAGGATATCGCCAGCGGCAGAAAAGACAGCGAGGAGGCAGAGACACAATGACGGATGGTTTTATAGGGTTTGCTGCAAAGAACTACTCACAAATGATGCAAACTACTGCTCAGATGGCTGGCAGCATGATTGGCTCTATCAGCGGAACCGGTGGGGTGTCGGGCGCAAGCAGCACCGCTTTTGCGGGGAAAATGTCTGCGGCCATTGGTGGCCGAGGGTTTCGACTTGGAGTTGGCACCAGCGAGAACGTAGTGGTGCGGGATGACGTTTATAACGCAGCGCTGAACCAGATAACTCAACTTGACGGGCTAATGGCTGAGCGGCTGGAGCAAACAATTATGCAGATTGAAGATATGTGCGATACTATATTCATAGCCCCAGAGACCACCCCGAGGGCACGGGCTGTATTGGGAGCAGTGCGGCGTACGTTGCCTGAGTTTATGGGTGTTACCGCACAGACTACCCGAATTACACAGATGTACATATCCCAGATACGTGCGGCGGATCGGTAAAAAGCATTTACAATTCTGCGAGAATATGACTAATAGAGGTGTAGAGATGTCGCTTATAGTATTTGATAAGCCCGCGATGGTGCAATTCCAGAACCAATTGGAAAGTGTGTTGAATGAGCAGCTTGCCGCAGCACAAGAAACTAAAGCCCAGTTGCAAGTGGCGCTTGAAGCGGCACAGCAGGAGCTTGAGTCTGCCGAGCAGGAGCTTGAGTCTGCCGAGCGCGAGCTTGAGGCCGCGCAGGCGGCAATGGAAGCTGCGCTTGCTATGCCGGAATGTGATGGCGACGACGATGACAGCGGTAGCGGAGGTAGAGGCGGCAGAAGTAGTGGAGGTAGCGGCGGCGGGAGATCTGCGGCAATACAGGCAGCTGCGGAAAGGATATCTGCGGCAACGGAACGAATATCTGCTGCGCAGGCAAGGATTGCCCAAGCCCAAGCGGATATTGCGGCGCTGACCAATGATATTGCCATAGTCGGAAATGCGATTGAGCTTATAGGTAAGGGAATCCAGCAAAGCAAAGAATTCATGACCGCGCTAATGGATTTGATAGTTGAGATAGATGGTGCGTTCTTTATTAATATGCAGGGCGCGCATGGGGCGATTTTAGATTTCATTAACAACATGTTGTCCATTAAGGAAAGCTTTGGTTTTGAAGTGTCCTTGAGCAGTGAGATGATTAATGCACTTAAGCAGACAAATTCGCCGATGTTCGTCTTAGGCTTTATGAGCGCGATGCTTTCCGCAGCAGCTGGCAAGGTGTCATGCATGGTATTTGGTGCAGACCCAATAAACCTTGTAACTGGGAACTTCATATATGATAAAGAAGACATAGAGGTTCCTGGCAGATTCCCGCTTATGTTTAAGCGCTTTTACAACGCCATTGGCGGTTCTGACGGGGTGCTTGGGAAGAACTGGACGCACAATTTTAATATCCACCTAACCGAGAAAGAAGATGCCATTAGCATAGCCTTTGACGATGGCCATGTCGAGACGTATAAAAAGCTTGAAGACGGCAGCTATAGTGCACCAGAAGATCGCAATAATACTCTTGAAAAATCGAAGGAAGGGTATCTGTTAACTCTCCCATCTATAGAAATGTATCATTTCAACGGTAAAGGACAATTAGAATATATAGCTGACCTAAACGACAACCGCACTCAGTTTAGGTACGAAGATGGCCTGCTTATGAAAGTGAAAACTACAAGTGGGAGCTTGTTGTTTACTTACGATGAGAACCGGCGCATAATAGAGGTTAAAGACCACTCCGGGCGGAAGGTATCTTTTGGGTACGCAGATGGGCAGCTGGTAACAGTGATACACCCGACCAGCGCCGTTTTTGGATACGCATACAACGAAAACGGGATTCTTGACAAAATCATCAATCCCATAGGCATTGCTCCCATTCGCAATGAATACGATGACCGAGACCGCGCTGTAAAGCAGTATTTTGCTGACGGTGGTGTCTATTCCATTGATTATGATGATGAGAAAATGGAGACTCGCGTCACCGAGCAAAACGGGAACAAAATAAAGTATCTCAGAGACGAGAAGTACCGCACGACGGGAATTGTATACGACGACAGCCAAGAAAAATTCGAGTACAACGACAACAATAAACGCACCAAATATATTGACCGAAACGGCAACGAACGTGGTTATACATACGATGAGCGTGGGAACTTAACAAGTGAAATCGACCCGCTGGGCTGTGTCACCGCCATAGATTATAACGACCTCAACAAGCCTATCAAGATTTTTCTTCCCAATGGCGGAGTCACAGAGCTTGAGTATGATACAAAGGGTAACATTCTCAAGGTGGCAGATACACTAAAGCGAGAACTCAATTTCACAAACAGCAGTAAAGGCCAGGTTGAGCTTGTTGTTTTGCCTGACGGCAGTGAGAATGCTGTCAAGTACGATGAGCGCGGAAATATCATAGCGATAACTGATGGTGCCGGTGCAATAACGCGGTACGAATATGACAGCCTTAACTGTGTGGTGAAAACCACAAACGGCGAAGGTCATGTTACGATTTTTACTTATACCGCCAAAGGGGATATCGAGAGCGTAACTAATGCAGAGGGAAAAGTGCGCCATTACGAATACAATCTCTCCGGTAAGGTTACGAAAATAACTGATTTCAATGGAAGTATCATTGAGTACAAGTACAATAAGCTCGGCAAAATTGAGGAAGTAATTGACCAAGCTGACGGTAGCACCAAGCTCAAATACGACCTCATGTGGAACGTGTCCAGTGTGACGAATCCGCTTGGGCATATGGTGAAATATGTCTATGATAATCGCCAACGTGTTATCCAAATAGTTGACGAAGAAGGTAACGCGACAAGCTATGAACACGACTCTAAGGGCAATGTCACGGCGGTTGTTTCACCAATTAGCGGCAGGACAGAGATAATCTACGACGCCCTTGACCGGCAGGCGAAGATACTTGAGCCGGACGGCGCGATAACTCTGCACGAATATGATAGCATTGGGAATATTGTTGCTGTTACGGACGTGCTCGGAAACGTAACCAAGCGTGAATATGACCTTGCCGGGCAGATGATAAAGCTGACCGACCCACTGGGCAATGAGACGGAATTTACTTACACTTCGCTTGGGCAAATTGAGAGTGTAACCGACCCAAGCGGCAATCAAACAACATACAGCTACTATCATGGTGGGAAAGTGAAATCTGTTACTTTACCATCTGGTGAGAGTGAGAGCTATGAGTACGACAAAAACGGGAATAGAATTTCTATAACTGATGCGTTGGGTGCAAGGACTGAGCTAAAATATGACCAGCTTGACCGTGTTGTTGAAACAGTCGACCCGCTGGGGCATAGTAAGAAATTCAGCTACGATGCCCTTGGGAACATAACCGGAATTACGGATGAGAATGGGAACTTGACGCAGTACAAATATTCTGCGCTGGGCGATGTTATTGAGGTAATTGATGCGAGTGGGCATAGCACGAAGTACGGATACGATGCTGCGCGGCGGTTGACAAAGCTAGAGCAGTTCCGTATGATAGATGGTATAGTTGCGGGAATCAAGATTCCAGAATACCAGATAACTACTTATAAGCGGAACAAGAAGGGTGAAGTTATTGAGGTGAAATCGCCGCTTGGCACGATTGTTAAGTTTGGTTATAATGCGATTGGAAACCTGACCTCTAAGCTGGATGAGGATGGGTTGGAGACGCTGTATGAGTACGATCTCGCGAGCAAGTTGACGAAGATAAGCTACGCCGACGGCAAGACGGTGGAGTTCGGCTACAATGCACTCAAGCAGTTGACCGAAATGAAAGACTGGTTGGGAACTACGAAAATCGAGGTCGACCCGCTGGGCAGGGCGACGAAGGTAAGCGACCCGCAGAACAACGAGGTCGCCTACAAGTGGAATGCTCTGGGGCAGAAGGAGGCTCTTACATACCCGGATGGTAGCGAGGTTAGTTATGAGTATGACATTTCTGGGAGAATGCAAAAAGTAAATTCTATGCAAGGTGTTACGAGTTATACTTATGACCGGATGGGTAGGCTATCTGAGCGGATTTTACCGGACAGCACCCACACGAAGTTTGAGGTTAATCCGCTTGGTAGGCTGACCGGACTCACCCATAGTAAGAATGGGGACATTCTCGACCAATTTAAGTATAGCTACGATCCAACCGGAAACATAACGGGTATTAACAAGCTGCGGGTTGGCGTGGAGGCTGACAGTGGGTTATTTAGTTATGGGTATGACCTGTTGGGTAGGTTGGTTAGCGCGCAGGGTTGTGGCGTTGAGAAGCTGTACTCCTATGACAGCCTGGGTAACCGGGTTTCGGCTGTTGAGAATGGAGTGGAGACGCGGCATAGTTACAATGCGAGAAATCAGCTAATTTGTACGGTCGCACCTGAAGTTGAGACGAGTTATTCTTATGATGAGCGGGGGAACTTGCGCAAGGTTGCCCAGAATGGGTCGGTGGTGTCGAAGTATACTTTTGATGCTACGAACATGATGACTAGCGCATTTTCAACAACTAAAGGAAACGCAGAGTACACGTATAATGGGTTCCGTAATAGGGTCGCGAAACTTGAGAATTTGAGTGGGATTGGAAATATTCCAGACCCAATCAGAGAAGTTACGTATACGTTGGATATGACGTTGCCTTATGATAATTTGTTGACTACCCAGGCAACGCAAAGTCAGAACTTCGTTTGGGGCAATGGCCTAATCTCGGCATCTGGGGAAGATAGCTTCTACTATTTGCAAGACCATTTAGGTTCGCCGATTCGGCTAATTGGTGACAGCGGATTTGATGAAGTTTTGACTTATGATGAGTTTGGGAAGCAGACTTCTGGAACTCCTGGGAAGTTGAGGAATCCGTTTACCTTTACAGGGGAGCATCAATCTTTGAGCGGTGGTTTTTCTGACAGCTCTCAACCTTTTGGTTTTACTGGGGAGCATCAATCTTTGAGCGGTGGTTTTTCTAATAGTTCGCAACCCTTTGGATTCACTGGTTACATGCATGATAGCGTCTCCGGGTTATTATTCGCTCAAGCGCGGTATTATGATCCCCGCACTTCACGCATGATTTCGCAAGACCCGCATTGGGGTCCACAAAATATGATATTTGGGGATAGCCGCAACAACCCTATCCCTGATATTTCTGCGATAAGACAAAGTGGTAACTTGTATTCGTATGCTATGAATAATCCATTAACGTATATCGACAGAACTGGGTTGTGCGCAGAAGGTAACACTGGTCAGGTAGATCCATCCCCAGGAGACATTATGTCGTGGCTGTTCTCTGGGCTTGATTTATCTGCTCAATCTTTCTTCCAATGGTACACCAATTCTTTCCGAAACTTTTTCTCAGGAAATCCTCGCGCATTACAAAGAGAACTCGACATGATTCTTCGCCATTCTCGAATCGCGTCAAGAGTAACGGGAGGGCTTCAGGCTTTATTGGTACCATTTATTGTCGGCATGAACGCACATCAAAACCATCAAAGTGGGGCTACACGCGATTATATTGTGAATGAAATGGCTGCTGACACATTACAATATGGTTTAGTTGCTATATTATCAGGGTTAGCTGGCGCCGGTGCATCAGTATTTCTTACGCCAGTTGGAGGAGTTGTAGTCGCGGGTCTGACTGCTGAAGCTTTACACAGCCTCAATTGGGACGGTTTTAGGGAAGCGATGCATCATCCACCAGAAATACCCTCTCAGTGGCTAGATGCTGACGGCAATATTAATGTTTGGATGTTTACATAAAGCCTTTGGAGTGTGTCGGTAAATGGTAAATAAATGTAGAAGATTCTTAGGCCGTTTTTTAGAGCTTGAGGCGAGTGTTATAAATACCCAAAGTATAGAAAGATGCATTCTGTTATATTGCCTAAACTCCTATGCAAGACACGACTTAGCGAGTAAATTTTTTCGCACAGGTGTGGCTGTGTCTTTTTTCGCTGCGATTGCCATAACTGTTGGTTTTGTAATGCTAGATGATATTAGATTGCTCTATGTGTTTATCGTAGTTTTGTTAGCTCCTTTGATTTCAATAATTGCAATAAAAAGATTTCATCTTAAAGTGAAACATATCAACGAAGGTAAAAATATGCATGTAAGAAGGGGTGATATAAGAGTTGGTGCTGCAGCCGGTTTCTTGGGGATTGTTCTTCAACGATGGCTGTCTTTCAGCCATCCGGGGCTAATTTTATCAATATTCGCATATCTCATTATCGCACTGGGGATGATTTCGATTTTTTCGCTCAGTTCATTTTTCTACACTGCATATCTAATAAAAAATTACTGCCCTTATCTTGTAACCCCTGAAGATAGAAAGTATAATCGAGACATACATATAGGTCAATGAAAAACTCGGCATAGAACGCATGTAGGCGGCTTGACTGATTTCTACTTGTCTCAGTGTATTTTTATTAGCTGAGTTGATGCGATAGTCAGAATAACTAACTTCATCCAGCAACAGTCGAATAAAGTACAACCTCCCCGGAATACGCTATTACGCGACAAAATATTCTGAGGAGGAGCATTATGGTCAACATGAATAAACTTCCACAGGAATTGCAAAATCTTCGCCAATGGGTCTGCTGGCGCTTAGAACCCGACAAAAAATCCGGCCGAGATGCCAAAGTGCCGTATTCCCCAATAACCGGCAAACGCGCATCATCAAGCAATTCGGCAACATGGGGTAATCTGGATGAAGCCCTTACCTGTGCAGAAAAATACTTTTTCAGCGGCATCGGCTTTGTGTTCACCGCCGAGTGTGGTATAATCGGCATAGACATCGACAACTGTCTGTCGGATGGCCAGCCCAACGAAACCGCCGCCGATATCCTCGCCCATCTGCCACCAACCTACATCGAAGTTTCCCCATCCGGCACCGGCCTGCACATCTTCCTGCGCGGCAAACTGCCCACCGGTGGCAACCGCAAAGCTAGTGTGGAAATGTACTCCACCGGAAGATATTTTACCATGACCGGCCAGCGGTTTGAAAGCTGCTCTGATTTAATCGCATCCGGTGACGATGCAATCAAGTATATACACGATAAGTACGTGCGGGGTCAAAGGAAAACCAAACGCCAATCAAGCTGCAATCCCCTAGAACCGCTTTCTGATACGGATTTATTGAATCTAGCAGAAAAGTCAAAAGATGGCGCTGCGTTTTCAGAACTTTTCAAAGGAAACTGGCAGGGCAAGTATAAATCGCAGTCCGAAGCCGACTTTGCCCTGTGCCGCAAGCTTGCCTTTTGGTCTGGCCGCAACGAAAATCAAGTTGACCGCATCTTTCGTAAATCAGCATTGTATCGCGATAAATGGGACACCCGCCACTCTGCCAGCGGTGCTACATATGGTGAGCAGACCATCACCAATGCCTGTGCAATGACCGAATCTGTCTATACGCCACTTGCACCCAAAAAGCAACCGGACATCTTTGAACAAGGCGGCTGCTATTACCGGCGCAAGGGAGATAAATACTATCAAATCACCAACTTCATCGTTAATCCAATCCAGATGATCTCTGCAGAAGATGAATCGCAAATCTCCTGTGATCTGGTCACTGAACTGGGCGAACGCTTCCCACAGAATTTTCTGTCCGGTGACTTTTCCACGTTATCACGTTTCAAGACCGCGCTCAGTAAACGTACCATCGCCCTGTCTTTTATGGGCGGCGAAGCCACACTTTCCCCCGTACAACTAACCACGCAATGAATTAGTCGCACATAGCGGTACAAGCAATTAAATTTTCCAAGCAACTTGCAAAGTTTCGCTTGTGGCTTGCATATTGGATATAAGCCCATCTGCTACAAGTTGCTTATCTTCAAAACTGATATTACCCCAGTCATGCAGATAGCCCGAAATTCGCTGTATATGCTCTGGTGATACCGCTTCGGCACTTAGGTCGGCAATCGCTTTCGTTAGTGATTGCCTTTTTTCGTCCAATGTTTCTATTTTGCCGTTGGCATAGGCAAGTAGTGTGGCGTTTGCGCCCGATAGGGTATCAAGCAATTTTTCAATCTCAGCTTCCACTTGCAGAAGTTCAACATTTAATGCTGTTAGCTTGGGGTTGGTTTGCGTAGGATTGCCGCCTGTAAGGATTTGAAACTCGTCCATCTTTTGGCACATCTTGTCGTAGACAAATTCTTCAACATCATATACCCGAATTGTTCCTGCCCCTGTGCAACCT
>Ga0131853_10002503_pt1 | contig 32813 bp, 17 predicted proteins | sample TergutLab28metaG_FD_92764 | JGI IMG/M metagenome (GOLD analysis project Ga0131853, IMG submission 92764) | Labiotermes labralis P1 segment gut microbial communities from Petit-Saut dam, French Guiana - Lab288 P1 (version 2) (version 2) | ecosystem: Host-associated > Arthropoda: Insects >... | reverse complement strand
TATATATATATATATATATACTCGTATATATCCACACACATAAAATGTAAAGATGCCTCGAAATAGATTACCCAGGGCAATGAAACACTACTCCCCAACTGGTAGAAGGAATCTTGGTAGACCTTTGAAGAGACTCCTGGATACGTGAGACCGGAACGGTTCAACAAGTGGTCCAACTAGATATAATGATGATGATGATGATAAAATGTAAAGTACTGTGTACGATTTTTTTTGTAACTTCAAATTCCATGTAACTCTAATTTACCATAAAATATATACGTCCAAATTACATCAACTTAAATAAATTATAAATTTTGATACGTCTATAAATCACGCATTTCTGTTTGCAATAAACCATGATCAGTGTCAATAGCATCCTATTTATGAATATTTAGTTTTATTCTTTCATTTTGTTGAATACCCGGCGCCTGAATTTTATGTGCCGACGTTTCGCGAACACTCTGTCTTCCATCTTCGTACGTCGACCTAAGAAGATGGAACAGTGTTCCGAAACGTCAGCACATAAAATTCAGACGCCGGGGAATCACCAAAAAGAAGAATACAACATTCACGTCACGGCCCAAGCTTGAATTCAAGTATGAAATTTTGCCACCATTGGTGTCGATGATATTAATGCCCAGGAAATGTCGGCATTGAGTACTTTAAGTGTGTAAGCTTACATAAATGAATGAGACGATGTGCTGTCTTGAATGCGGAAAGTTATGTTGCGTGATTCTATTGTTGATGTATGCTTTTCATCTCGAATTCTTCTTAATTTTTAATTGAGAGTTCTCTACAAATATACAGACACTAAAATTTCAGAAAGTAATAATAAAAAAATAGAAGACCACTACTTGCTTGTAAAATAATTTTACATTTCTTAAATACATTTACATACATTTTTTTAGATAGTATAATGCTAAGAAGAATATTAGCAAATTATTCATTAATAGGACACTTCTGACACTGAGGGTCGCTTTGTACAAACCGAAACGCATCAGAAGGTACTGATAAACATTACGCACCCTTGCAAATGTCTACAAACGTGTTGTCTCGCAGGCGTTTAACAATGCTTCAAATGAAACTACTGCTTCCATCTTCAGGCTTCAAGTGACTGCTTTATTCGAGCCTTAGATGGCCTACGAAGAAACTCCACTAATTGTCCTGTTGTGTGCAAGGTGTGACGTCAGGAAGAGAGTAATGTTTAGAAATTGTAACGGAGAAATGGTAGGGCCGGAAATAATATTCAACTCCTCATTACTTGTGCATTAATGTAAAGGGTGGTAGAACATTTGTGTAAGTTTCTTGTCTTTAAAACGCATTAAAACAACTTCAGTAAGCAAATCAGTCTACGTTATTAGCCTCTTTTTTATATCCCTTTCATGGAGTTAAGTTTCTTTGCTTCAAAAGTACCATGTAATTCTTTAGGCACATAAAAAAAAAACAAAGAAGACTCTACACAGCCCTAAATATAAAGGCTTTTGACGTCAGTATTTAGTTGAGGTGACACTTATGCTGGACTTGTCAAGTGGAGACAAAGAGTAACGAAACAGCTCTGTTGGTTCCACTGGGTTGAGCCAATCCAGCACACTCGTCCAATTAACTGTTCGTGTCTAATTTACGACGGAAATAGTCAGCTTCCTAAAACAATGAGCTAGTCGTGAACTTACGTATATTGGACTTTCTCACAGCCTTGTTTTGCTTGACACGTCATACGTATATCACCTCTAAAAACACTTCTGAACACCTGACAGCTGTCTAGGTTATAGATTTAAAGAAATGTCACGATTCTAAAATTAGCTCTGGCAGGCCATAAACTTTATGACAATAGTAGTTGAGACAGGCCAAGAAGAATGAGAAAAAACGAGTGAAAACTTTGGGAGTGCATTATCATACATTACTACAAACCACCCCTCTAAATTCAGTTGGTAATCTTGTTGAAGTTCTGAGAACCGAAGTTGGGTGTTTTGGATTCTAAATTTCACATAGAATCAGAGAAAAATGTAACTCCCTTTGTCATAATTCCGATAACGAACATAAAATGATCAAAACCGTAGATAAGGGTAGTAAGAGACACCTGAACGCATTACAAATCGTTGATGTGCATGGCTCTTGAGAAAGAGCAATGCCATCAACGCTACAAACACGAAACGTAACACGAGATGTATTTCGGTACGACTTATCCTTGTCGCCTGACGTAGTTCAGCATAAAGGAATATTTCGATTTTGTAAAACAAATCTTTCGTCCCTTCGTACAGTGTACAGCCAGTTACTGACACTTAAAGTGGATCATCAGAACTTTGGACACCTAAAAGTGTGAATAAATTAAACCTTATGCTTATTATTTATTTATTCTACCTCGATACTAAAGTATCCGTTTTAATGTCCTCGTGTTATACCCACACCTTTCTGTTAATCGAGTTGCGTGCTTATTGTGTGTTCATATCTAATACACCCTTATTCATATGGGAACAAGGACACAGGTTTGGAGTTTACTGTGCTGCAATTGACTCGGGAATCAACGAATATACTAAGAGAAACTTGAGGGTTGTTTAACTATGCATCTTCCTCATGAAATAACTTGAAATGCCAACTTGATGCAACAAGGTAATTTTATTAATGTATTCTTAGCTCGACATGTTCCGGGGTACGTACGCCCCATTAGATGTTGAGTTGCAGCATATGGTTTTCTGCACCGAGTTTTTGGATAGGTGGTGGTCTTGAGAGTCGCTGCGTAGGTCCTGTGTGCGGTGCGGATGGTGCCGTGCGGCACGGCACCATCCGCACCGCGCACACGACCTACGCAGCGGCTCTCAAGGCCACCACCTATCCAAAAACTCGGTGCAGAAAACCATATGCTGCTACTCAATATCCAATGCTCCTGATGATGGGCGTATGTACCCCAAACATGTTGAGCTAAGAATACATCAATAAAATTACCTTGTTGCATCAAGTTGGCATTTAAAGTTATACTAAGAGAAGTTCAACATAAAATTATGCCGACGACTGTGTTGTAATTAATCGCAGGGGCATGAATAAGTATTGGATCGCGGAGACGAGGTGCCACGCGTTTTAACTGCGGCAGTAGGTTGAAGACAGTTCTTCCGCGGGGATCGGAAGTCCAGTAGTTGGCTCCCTTAATTCGCAATCAGTAAACCAAGGTTGTAAATTTCACACAATAAAGAAGCTGTTGCAGCAATGCCTTGCATTATTTTCCCCCGTCCGTCTAGCCAACCCCCAGAATAGCAGCCTACCTTCATTCATGGCAGGAAGAATTCCTTCGATACTCTTTAAAGATCCTTGCTGCTTAATCATCCTATAAGTCGACCCTGTAAAATTCGAGGAAATTAAATTATCGTCGTACAAAAGAAGAATAGTAAGCCACTCGTGGTACCATTGCAAAGTACACTGGGTGAGTTCTAATACCAAGGATCTAACTCTGTTGCCCACAACTCATATTTACACGCACGACTGCCCCTGTGTTTTATTCTGCACCGTGCCATTCCAGCAGTGCTCCACACTCACATTTTGTCGATCCAACATCGATGCTATATAACCTTAACCACTGAGAGCATCGCCAAATAAAACATCACTGCTTGATGATCGTCATCCTTTGTGGTTTAGATGTTAACAAATAAACATATGAGTTTTCAGTCCCAAACAACGGTATATTGATTATGGATAAGCTACATGTTTCGGCCCCTTTTTGGATGTACCTACATCTCGTGTGAGACGTTTCGCCGATGGGGTTTGCTTGTGTTGCCAATCAGAATTCAGCTGCAAGAAAATCTCTCAGAGTTCATTTAATTTAAAAAGTACCCAAAGCATTTAGTAACTGAAACAAGTAATTGGTATATCATTGCCTTGGGTTTGAAAGGTCAGATACACACACAGTTGCATTACGTGCACAGCCATACAAAAAGACAGACACACATACATACACACATATCGACGAAGGGACGGACGGACAGACAGACAGATGATGTATGACGAAGAACATCGCGAGATTTGAGATCCTAAGAGCAGACTGGATGAAGGTTAAAGTCTTCTGGATTAAGAAACCATGTCGATTTCAAAATATTTGACGACGTTTCGAAAGCTCTTCCTGTCATTGTATTCAACAGAAAGCTCCTACGATACATCGGTAACTATTCACTGAGGGCATGACTTCTTATCACCGAAGTTCTAGAGCTTAAAATATAGCAACCCTTGATTTATTGGTGCGAGTACAGAATACTCAGAGTATTGACGATGTATAGTGTTCAATTTACAATGTACTGCTGAAGCGTATTCCGGAACTTTCACTATTGTTGGAATTATTACAACAGGTCATATTGTAGGTATTAACTTCATGGTTGTTCAACTAAATCTGATAGTGTGCGGTAATATAATTTATGAAGACATAATGCACAAAATCCCTACAATGTGACGAAATGTATGTGTATATTTATCTTCGAAGCAACATGCCCATGAAACTGGCTAATTCACTAATGAAATTGATGGATGGATATCTGCGATGGACGGATCCTCCTGGCTTACACACGAGCATACCCTTATCGCCTTCTACATTCAGGCTAGACCTCGCGAGGGAGAGACCGAATTCATGGAACAGTATGCATTAAAACTTCCACTGCTGACGCCCCAACTAATCCAGTTTGAGTTTCGGGGAAATAATCGGAATTTTTGAAGGCTCTAATGACAGGTATTTTTTCACTCTATTATCAACATAAACAAGCAATTCCAGAACAAAGACATGAAGCTTGCTTTCATGTTGCATTTTCCAGCGTATCCATTATTATTTCTGTTGTTACTTTATTTTCGTTAGGAACGTATTACTGATATGCACATTCAGAATACTTTAAATGTTAACCTCAAATTTTCGCATAGTCGCCACGCTTATAAGGGTACATACAAGATATGTAAGTGTGATTACGATATACAAGTGTGCCAGGTTTCACACGCATAGACCCAGCGTGTCATAAGCTATACCATTAAATTTCGATCTAAGAAAATGTAGCACATTCACCATCCTCAGTTATCTGTGTATTTCATTCACTACACACCATATAGAAAAATGTTGCATTAAAACAATTATATATCTCAAATATAAACACTTTTTGACAAGTGCAAATGTTTGTTTTTTTTTTTGTGTACAGTCTATAGAAACCGATGACTTTCCATTTCGAACATCATTTACACGAAAAATAATATTGTTCCGAAATAAACTGAAATTAATTTTCGCAACAACGTTTGGAGTGACAGGACATATTGCCACTGGAAAGCGTTACTAATTTTGAGGTTGAAGTAAATAAAATCATTTTATGCAATTTGTTCAAACTTTCCTAATTTCCTTAGGCTTAATGCATTACGGAATAATTTATTAATTTCTTTAATGATGCTGCATCATAACTTAGTCGTACGTAGTAACCAAAACAACGTAAAAAGTCCACATTTATTACCGAACATGTAGATACTTTGCAGGGCAAAAAGATTGTGGCCAGTCTTAAGGCAATATAACTGTACTTATGTGAAGGACAACGAGAACACCAATAAGAACAGCTTATCCTTTTCCCTTATTTGAATGTTTTTCCTTTGGATTTTTCTTATTTTTGAATGATCTAAACCATGAAGCACAAAGTCTTGGTTTTTTTCAACAAGAAAAACGCATCGTTAACCGTAGGACTGAGTCCTTATGTATGTGGCAGATAAAGGAAAAAATCCCAATTTCTTTCTCTAGCACCCTGGACCTCGTGTCTTTCAATATGACGCCTGTTTGTTGGACCGTACGAAAGATGGGAACAGGGCCCATCGTGCAGTATGTTAGTGGAAGTTATCGGACTACAACTTGCTGGGGATGATGCCCTGGATTCACTTCCTGCTCTGGTGGCAACAGCCACCATTAGCAGAACATCCATGGGACTGACACACTGTCTAATCCCGAAATATTCCAAAGGCCTGTTTAAAAACACCAACCCGTAAAACCCTTTCGAATAAAATTAAATTTTATAGCTTAGACATTCCGGACTGCTGTTATACTGATTAAAATGCTTCGTGGATTTCCTCTTTCTTTTCTCACAAAAGTCAAGATTGTGTACAGAATCAGGCTATGGTCTTTTCTTCAAAATCTTCTTCCATTGTGATTCACCAGCCAGCCCTCTTTAGACTTGATATCAAGTGGGTTATGGACAAAGTTGCAATGTAAAATGTACATTAACAGACAGATAAAGAAATTAGAGTGTTTTCTAGTTGAAGGATTTATAGGTACTGGAACACACGCGTGAAAAGTTGAAGAGACAGTAATCTTTTATTTAATTTTTTTTAAGGAAAGGAGCTTCCCGGAGATAATCCAGGAATGCGCTATTCCAGGAGTAAGTGGAAAGGTCTACAGAAGATTATCTTTTTCGGTGACTATAAGACGCTAGATTTTGTACGAATACGGTGATAAAGGGAACACAAACTAATGAATGAACTCTTTCTTCTATGGGAACTCTAGTGGCAACCAAGGAGATGTTTCTTAATGTTTCTATTTAAAAATTATAAATGATTTTTAAACGTCGAGTGCTAAGTTTGCTTTAATTAAATTTAATTAAGCAGTGTACGCAAAGCAAAATACTCTGGTATATTTCTTCCAAAGATGAAGTAGGATTCGCGGATTCTGTCTGACATTTATTCCTAAGTACCGGCGCATTGCATTTCTCCAAAGCTGATTATTTTACTTCAACGTACACCAAGAACTTTACTTCCTCTTTAATCTACAGGTAAACACATAAGAGAAAGATCAGATACGGATTAAAAGAAGATGACTAGATTTTGGCCAGGTCACGCACCCAGAAGCATAAATCAATATTGCATTTTGTACAGTCGGTTAAAACGGACTGTGATGTAGTATTTACCTGCAGATAAAGACGTGTCGTGCAGGAATTTCTTCCTAAACATTTGGAAAATAATAACAGAAACCAGAAAGAAAACCTCACGCTAATAAATTATGGAGCTTGTAGAAAATATTTGAAATGAACTGAAGGATACAATTTTCTATTGACAGTTTAATAACTATTTCAGCGAGTATCATCTTAATAACAATTAAATATTGCACTCCGTCTTCTTAGAAAAGATGAAATACCATGTAGTAAGACAATTCTCTTAATGGCAGGTATGGAAATAAATTTGTTCTCTAAATCTATCATTCAAACCAAAACCGATTATGCAGTTACTTCCCCCAACATGCACATGGCAACCACCGAACTCTGAGGGCTTTAGTTTAATATTTAAATGTAGAGATGCGGCAGCTGAGGATAGTGAAGTGATCGATTGTACGCTCTGTCCTTCACGGCACAGAGTGCTGCTAGTTTCCGGTCGCGAGGATGAACGATGGGACGGGGGGCTAGGATCAGGCTGATTGTCATCAACCACCCACTTCTATTCAAGGGGTTTTATATTCACTCGATTTCGATCAAGAGTTATAAACTTCTCGCAAGAAAAAGTACGACTGATTTAACTTGTGGCAGAAATCCAGGAGGCAACGGAAGCACCAGACTAGTGAGTGAGAGAGCCACCTAAAGTTTTAAGACTTGTGTTTATACACGTATGGCTCATGTCTGAATATCTTGTAACAGAATTTCAGTACTAAGAGCGTAAGTTACATAAGAAATAACGACCCCCAATCAGCATATGCCCAGCACATTCTAAGGAACCAACATGAATATGGCACCATTACAGACACTATGACTGTACATAAACCAATTCACAAGACCTCACTGTTGACACCCTACGAACAACTCTTCATACAGACATATCAATATAATGGTACTCTCATCACAGAACAAAACACAGGCGAAAAATAATCCCCTATTCCAGCTAACCATCGATACCGGTCTTACGTCACAACTCTTCCATAACAAATGAATACCTACCGTACGACACACATGAATCAGTTCCAACTCAACAACGAGAGCGGATGGTAGTAGATCCGGGCATGTAAAGACTATTCTTTTGATCTCAATAGTGTTATTCCCGAAATATTTTGTAATAACTAAATCAGGTATACACACAATAGTATTAATTGACTTCGTTTATTGAATTTTCCGATAGAACTTCAACATAACCTAAATTATATATATATATATATATATATATATTTTGTTATATATTTTAAATATTTTTTACATAATTAAAAAATACTGCTTTTAACAATCCACCAATATTTATATGCATATTCGTCAAGGCTAGTAACACTCAATGTGACCAATATAGAATTTTAAATTATACATAAGTATTAATAGCAGCGTATTTTACTCATTGCAGTTAATCAATACCAGAAGCTGTATTTGCAGTTGTGCAAGGTCCTGATGATGGGTGTCAACACCCGAAACATGTAGAGGTGCCTACAGAAATGCAATAAACTGAATAAGTCGCATCTTGTTGAAAAATTATTAAATTCGATTCACGATGCACGGTCCCATGTATATAAAGTACATAAAATTAGTAAATCCGTTTCTTAGGTAAATTGAATGCAAAGAGTTATTCTTGAGAACTTATTGCTTTATCACTAGTAATAAGGTAAACCATAAACTGTTCGCCACCTGACAGGTAGGCCTAATGGAAATTTGAGAATTTGGAGCGCTTAATAAGATCCCTAGCAATTAGAACACCCTTTTACTGCTCGATGACATTGCCAGAATTCCAATTAATCGCATCTCTTATATATTATCATCAGATGTATCTGTGCGCTGCAATGGAAACCTAACGTGTGAGCAGGTGTGCACATAGTGTTTCTTGCGAATTTCCTCAGTATGGAGCGTCACTAAAGACAACGTAGACCGCTAGTCTTTTTTAAATACAACACAAAAATCCAAGTTCTAAGCACTAGAATTTTCTATTTTATGATCCAGACCCTAATCGTGAATTATGTTTCATGTTGCATAAAATACTGCAATATGGCCAAAAACTGAAATGAATTAATATCAAATTCAGCTGCTGGCTGCACGGTCAATAACTGTGTTTTATGCATTCGTCTGCCTTCATTTAATAATGTATCTTACACGTCACTTGATCCACATTTCTTATATGTTGTTTGGGGCATTCTGTTTAGTTATTGACCATGTGGCCTGTAAGAAAAGATGGCCAATTACTCTATCCGCCGGTCCCAGAGGCCGCACGATCTAAGGCGTAGGTCTATGGCCGCTCGCCTGTTGAGATTGTGGATTCGAATCCCACCAGGGACATGGATATTTGTCCGTTGTGAGTGTTGTGTGTTGTCAGGTAGAGGTCTCTGCGACACACTGATCACGTGTCGAGAGGAGTCCTACCGACTGTGATGGGTCGTTGTGTGTGATCTGGAAACCTCGAGAATGAGGAGGCCATGGCCCGCGTTGGACCGGAGAACCACAGGGGGGGGGGAATTACTTTATTCACATCAGGTGTTTATAATGCCAAGGAAGCAGCACTGAAAAAAAAAAGTAAAAGTGGTAAATCTTCTCTTCGAGCTCTTTAAAAAAAGGGGGGGGGGTTCTACATTCAAATCTACAGTTTAAAATAAAGAATCCTGATCATGAAGAAGCGTGTGGTCCTTCACTGTACTCTCACGTAAAGAAGTACGGACTTTGGTTCGGCGACTGCCCTTACACATACATAAACAAATTGATGTAGACATGCATAAAAACCATTACTCTGTCTTATACACAACGAAATAATTTTATTTACCTGTTTTCATTACAGATTAATAAAGGCGTTCGCAAGAACGGGTTTTCCCAGGAAAAAGGAAAATTTCTTGTGCAGTATGAAAGAGGTATTAATGTAAAAAACCACGACCAACATAAAAAACCAGGAATAACTCTCCCGTAGAAGGTTGGTTAAACGTAACATGTAACATCTTGTTTCATATTACAGCATGGTATGTAATAATTTATTTCCGCAGAAAACACTATTAGATATTTTGTTTATTATGAAAACAAACATTTCATTACCAGCTTACTTAAGGAGACACCCAGAGGACCAATTAGGCAGCCATTTAATGATGTATTTTTTCAGAAACTGATATTAGGAAATTATTTTGTAAAGTGCTAAAGTATACACATGCGAAAAAATTGGAAGAAGCAATAAGCTGAACTTCTAGAATTTTCAATGGGGAAGAAACGTATTTGCGGACATGCCCTTCTAAAGGTAGATTACTGGCAACCACAACATGTAGGAGAAATTTTAAATCAAGTGGCATATGTTCCTCTTCTGAAATAAGAAATTGAATCCAGTGCTAAACCAGAAAACCCTGCTAACGCCTTTCTAACCTGTAGACTTTACCTGCTTACTCTCGATGTTTTGGATTACACTAAATTTCTAGGAACACCTGCTTTAATAAGTAAGCCTGCTGAACTTTCTAAGAGCACTGAAATAGAGTCTTATAAATAACCCTTCGATCTCGGCTATCAACAAATAAAGGCAGCTCCTTTTTTACAGCCAGTTGATTGTCTGAAAATCGAAAAGATTCATACCACACTCCTTGAAGATGCTGCTGACGTGTGTCGAAACGCGGAGAATAACCTAATGTAACGCGATATGTAAAATAGGTGCATTAAATGCTGGTTTAGACGAAGAAAATTAATAGTAAACTAATGCACGATATACATAATATTAAGACTGAAAAGGAGGTTCATCCTGCCGTGAATTACTCCACATTCGTCAACATCACTGGGACACAGGCAGTTGATAAATTCAAGAAAATAAAGGAACTTGTCTCTGGCGAAAACAAGTATTTCATTTCGCTGTTTCTTGTGTGGGAGTTTTTCAGAAAGGTATGGAAAAAAATGATTCCAAGAGAGTGCTGATGTCACAAAGCAAAATAGGAACAATCTTTTGGCACCTAGCAGAAGGATTCAGAAGTTCCAACAGTAACTCACGACAGAGAAGAGAGAATGGCCGCTGACTACGATGGGAATTTAGGAAGCAGAACTCCAAAGGAAGAAGTTAACAGGAAATATTTACATGTCGAAAAATCTAGTAGAAGTCTGTCTTAGGAAAAATCCACGAGTCGTAGAGATTTGTGTGTTGCAAGAATTGTACGGATTGAATCTATGAATGACTTTTGTATGTGACCTGATACACATAAATGCAAAGACAAACGACAGAGTGAAAGACAACCATTTGCAGTAATATCTGAGAAATGCTGAGGGGTGATTGAAAAGAATCGCCGTCCTTAAATGCATAAGAAAAACCCAAAGAAAGCGAAGACATAAAAAATCAGAACAAGAAGAGGAAACCATATTTCCAAAGCGTAGAGCTCCAAGGAAAATATTCACACTAAATGAGGAACTGGATTCAATTCTGTTTGCCATACGTGGAGAGAGAGTAGAACATGGCAATGAGCTTCGTTGTCATGACTGTAAAAAGTGTATGATGACTAAGGCATGTCAAGATAAAACAAGGACCATATTCCAGATTCCAAAGGTGACAATTTTGGCTGTCATACGTCCATCAATGAAGACACTACAGACAACAGCATAGACGAAATATCACGGAAATTTGATTATTACAGTAACACACGTAAGCTGCATGAGCCTGCACACAGAAGGAAATTTGCAAATCAGCGTTTAAATCCATAGTAATTTAGTTTCCATTGTTTGCAGTTGTTACTACATAATAATTATATATCTGAAAAGATTAATGTATAATTTATGGATCGTACAAAGCGTGTCCAATAAATGCGTGATAAATGTCCAATACTGTTTTTAAACACCAAGTTGGTGTTTAAAAACAGTGATATTTTTGCACGGTCACAAAATAAAAAAAAAAGTCCAATACATATCTGAAGTGGTCAATAACTGTACACTTTGGCAGATTTCATTTTTAAGCCCCGAGGAATTTTACATAAAATATGCATGGATTTTCTAAGGTTTTTAGTAACAAGAGAATAAACAAGGTTAACAAAAATTCAATTAAGTTCACACTTTAATACACCTCAAATAGAAATTCTCTTTAAGTGGCCAATACCTACATCATTTCCTAGTATGTAGATTTGGTACAAGAATAAATGCATTACTATGTGGATATTTTAAGTGAAGAGTGAATTAAATGGAGAGTGGCTGATGGAACTAAAGAATATCTGCGAAAGCGAATTCCTACATCGTTGAGAGTGGACGAGTGAAAGAGTGAATAAGTGAAAGGAAGATTAAATGATTGGGCGATGGTGTGTGAATGTGGAGAATGAATGAATAAATTGATAAATAATTGAATGAATGAATGAATGGATGACGAGAAAAGCAAGTCGTGTTCGGCAGAGACAGCAAACACGAGGCGCCATATTCTGAAACGAATATGACATGGAGCTGGAAATTTTTCAGTAACAATTAGACGAAATATTTAATTAGGTGTATTTAATACACACCGTTGTTTACGGGAGATTATAATTTATTTAACACAGAAACATATTCTAGAGTGTTCATTACCCCAAATAAGCATAAAAAACTTCAGAAAATTTCAGTTTAAATTATACGAGGCAAAATTCCATTAATGTGGGCAAAACATTCTTCTCGCAAGTAAAATACACGAAGATTAAAATTAATCTATATAAATATTCAGTCCATGTCCTACAAAAAACACAGTATTCTTTTATTAGAAAGATCGTTCGGTGAATTTTGTAAAGGAAAAAAATAGCTTTTTAGCGTTAAACTGATATTTCTTTATTAACTACTATGCTTTGAGTAACTCAAAGATATGTTTCGTCAGACATATCATGAACAGGTAAATATTTTCGTACTTATCCAGACTAACAATAAAGGCAGACTCAAATGATTTGGGCCGGGATAGCGTAGTCAGTATAGCGACTTGCTACGGGCTGAACGGTCCGGATTTCAAATCTCGGTGGTTGCGAGTTTTGCCGTACCGACCCAGAACGGCCTTGGGGCGGATCTAGCCTCAAATAAAATGGGTACCGGGTATCTTTCCGGGGATAAAGCGGCCGAGGCGTGGCGTTGACCAACTATCCCAATCTAGCGCCAAGGTTAAAGAAAGAGTAGAGGTATATTTCTACTCCCTCTCTGCGTCATCATGGCGTGTCCAGGGCGAACTTTACATTTTCCGCTGTAATGATAAGTTTCAATACCACAGTGAGCAAGCAGATAATTCAGACAACGGAGTACTGGTCCTTTAATTATGCAAATACAAAATGGTAGACAAACGTGTACAGTACCAAGCAAAGTACGGGCGCGTCAGACGCTCATCTTTTATGAACAAAAATATGATACTACGCACCATTATGACTACGTGGCAGGACATATTAATTAGAGGTTCTCTTTGTTTACATTGCAGTACGCTTCCATTATAGTAAGCGAAAACATTTCATCACGTTAAATGTTGTGTTTCATATACATCAATGCAAATAATGAGGAAAAGGACTGTGAACACGCAACTTCTATTGATGTTTAAGTTTGGTTTTCTAAAGGGTTTATACGCTAATGTAGAAAATTCTGAAACACACACAATTTTAGCAAGAATCTGCTTGAGTTTACCTGACCTTAATCCTTACTAAAATATAATCTGGATTTGTTCCTACTGTTCCACCGTTAATCAGAAAATATGAAATATAAATAATAGATATATTTGCCCTGTAAAGATAACATAATGTTGCTGTTGATGCGGATACCCCTTGTGTTGAATGCAAGAATATAAATAAAGGAAATTAAGGGCAACTACTTACTTACAAAATAAACTGCTTTACGTTACAAAAGTATTTACATACTTCGCCCTTATGTTAAGTATTTTAGTGTAACGTCAAGATGTGGTTGGGATCTCAGTCTTCTTTGTAAAAGATTTTAGTGCTAATATGAGGGGGTGCTGATAAGTCCTTAGCCCGACCAGGAAGAAAAAACTACATCAACCAAACTAGGAATTTATTAAACATTCTCTCCACGAAGAACAATACACTCCTTAGCCCGTTGCTCTAACTTTGGCAAGCCACTCAAAAACAATTCAGAAGGTTGTCCGTCCAACCAGGTCTCTGCGGCAGCAATGACTTCCGCGTCGGACGAAAAATGGCGAAGTTTCAATTGTTTTTTCAGTCTAAGGAACAGGTGGTAGGCCGACGGGGCCAGATCCGGAGAATAGGGTGAGTGATCAAGAACCTGGAAAACCAGGTAGGCCAATTTCTCCTGCGTTGCAAGTATCCGGTCAGCCGGGGCATTGTCGTGCAAGAACAAGACCCCCTTGGTAAAATTCCCGCGGCGTGTTTCCTTCCAAATGTCCTTCAATTGCACCAGCAGAGATGAGTAATACTCCGCGTTGATAGTTTGGCCCTTTGGAAGATAATAAAGGAGGAAAATGCCGTCTTGATCCCAAAAAATCGAGGCGAGAATATTTCCAGTGGATTTTTGCACTCGGAAATTTTTGGGGCGGGATGAGCCGCAATGCCGCCACTCCTTTGATTGTTGCTTTGTCTCCGGGTTATCGATATAACCACGTTTCGTTCATGGTCACCAAACACGAAAGGAAATCATTTGGATCGCGCCGAAAAAATTCCAAATTTGCTCAGACGACTCACACCGTTGAAGTTTTTGATCCGCGTTCAAGCATTTCGGGACCCACTTCGCGGAGAGCTTCCGCATGCCCTAATCTTCATGAATTATGGACTCAACCCGCTGACGTGAGATGCCCAGTTGCTCAGCTATTGATTTAGCTGAAATCCGGCGGTGTTCCAAGAGTAGAACGTGAATTTGATCACGGGGTGGTCACTGTTTTGGGTCGTCCAGGACAAGGCGCATTACAGGTGGAAAAATCATCACGTTTAAACTGGGCCACCCAGTTTTTGACGGTGGCATACAATGGTGCATGTTCCCCTAAAATTTCTGTCAGAATGGCGTGAATTTTCTGCGGCGCCTTGCCTTGCAGAAAAAAAAACTTGATTACAGCTCGCGTATCCATTTTTTTGACATCGCGCGCGTCACCTGACATGCTTCCTTTCAGCCTCTGTAACAAGAAAAGTTATTGCAGTTCGGCACATGAACAGACCCCTCTTTCCAACGACACTATCTATTCCGTCCTATGACATCGAGAAGTAGGTTGGGCTAAGGACTTATCAGTACCCTCTTGTACATGAATTCCTCACTTATGTGCTCTTACTATAGCCAGATGATTGTTAACATAAATCCAAAACATGAAGCTACGTTTGTAACACAGCAGTCCATATTCTTACTAAAAGTAGTGTTGGACTGATTTCCATTTTATGTACACATTCTAGCAAATTATGTTATATTCGTAATTTCTATGTTTTGTTTTACGGTTCCGTAAGACAAAGGGTTTACACATAAGGAAGCGTTTGTGAACAAATACAGAAACCAATACACGTAAAATTACTACAGATCCATTCTAACGTTTACAATTCTGGCGTATCTATTTTGGAACACAGTTACTAATATGGACAGATGAAAGCAAGTGAAGAACCGTGATACGTATTATAAGCCATCATCGCTACGTTTGTCTTTAAAGAAAGTATTTACATCCTACGTCTCGAGAGCAGGATCGTTTAATGTAAGTTGTCAATATGTAAAGTACCTTACGTTAGTATCAACATACCTACTTTGTCTTTAATGCTCAGTTTTGTAGTGTGCATATCCATTGAATTCTTCTTGCAGTCTGTTAATGGTGGCAATGTAAAAAAGTGAATCGCAGTGAAATAAATACATTTTGCTCATAATATGACAATGATAGTACACATATTGTGTTGAAAATTCAATTGGCTTTGTGCCGGTTCCCTTAATAAATTTCAAAGATAAAATGCGGGAATTTAACAAGTATTTTTATGTTTCGAATGCCTAGCGCAGAACATAGATGCCTGTGTGTCATGCAGATGGAGCAAATCACTGGCGAACCTACAGCAAGTATTCGAGACCGCAGCAAATTGCAGCGAGCAATTCATGCCATTCCTCTTCAACACGCACAAGGAATTCTCCGCAATTGATCGACATATTACACATGCCCCGCATTGTATTTGTAAGGTGTTTCGAAACTGACTGCACCACAAAAGATTCAAAGTTTTCAGTATTTGGTCTCTATAATTTGCATCTTTAGAAGAGTATTGTCAGGTTTCTAGAGGGTCAACGACGGAAAATATTTCACCCTTCGTAATGACTTCATGGCCCGCATGAGTGTAAAGAAACATCCCATATTCACGTGCTATAATCTCTTTTTATAACTTTCTGAAAACTTCAGATTTGCTATAAACTGACAAGTAAAATTTATGATTAGCTCAATGACTTGCCGCTATGCAGACATTACGTATTCTATAGTTTTCTTAACTTTTCCTTAATAAATCCTCACAGCATCCATGCTAGTATTCCTAACGAGTAGCAAATTAATGTGATGAAACTTGAACCTTAACTTAAAAGAGAAAAGAGAGATAAAGAGGAAAAAGAAAACTAAAATTGGAGGATTTAAACTGATTTAAGTGAAATTTGAGGTTCTAGCGGCATTACCAAAATTCCTGTCTTCTTGAATATGACGTTGTGCACTTTGACAGAGGCATACTGACATTTCGAGGAACCTGCTTCTTGTATCTACAGAATAGAAGAATTTTCTATGCAACAAGCTATAATAAGTATTCAGTGCTTTACTGGACACTGTAATTTTCTTTATTTTTCCTCATCTTATGTAACAAAGTAATTCTTCCGGAATATAGAGTAATGTGGTTTATATCCATAGAATTCTTTTGCCCTGGATATACAGGCAATAGGGTCCTACAAAATGTTGTTAACTACCTACCCAAGTAAACAATATCAAACCCCAGAACATCCTAATCTCAAGATTCACGGCCTGGGAAAACTCAAATCCCAAATTTCAAATGAATCACGTACGGGAACAGAGATGCTGTAGATATATTAGAAGTCGAGTCACTGTTTTTTTGTCTCGCTGGCAGCATTACTAGTTAATCTGTACATGACACTGCACATTTTGTCTGAGGTCAGCCTACAAGGATGCAGCCAAATTCATATAATCTTCGCATTAATTGGTAGCCAAGAGATGAAATTATGGTTAGACCATTTTACTGACTACTGGCTTAGAGGGTGAAAACGCTGACATAGGGAACCTTCCAGTACATACCTCAGTGGCCTAATACATACTGTTTTGCTGTTTGAATAATATCTTGCACAATGCAAATTTCCTGGGGACTCTTATGAAAACAAATTATGTAAACGATAAATATCCTACGGCCAAATTAAGGATTTTGTTTAACCTGTGCGCTCGTACATACGTTCTTGTTCATAAACTCCTGCCTTCTCCCTTCCTGCTGGCTTCTCCATTACAACTTGGTTTATATACTTTAAAGTTTATTGTACATAACGGAAGCAGAGAAGTGCGCATACAGTTGAAAATTGTTCAGCCAAAAAAAAAAAAAAGCAGAAATAAACTAAGACTAATTAGAATATGATGAATAAATGTTGTCAAAATTTACGAGAACACGTAAGGAACTAGGAATGTAAAACTCTATATCTATCAACGGACAAAAGGGCAGAGCAGAAGTCTCGTGTGGTGAGAAAGCAAGCGGACGTTGGAAGAAACGATATGGACTCTAGCATGAAGGTTATGCCATATATAATGGTAGAAATGTACAAATGTTTCGGAGGAATCTGCTGCCTTCATCCTCAGGCTAGGAGACAACCCCGACCTCAAACAGTATGAAGAGCAGAGGAGACCAGATGAAAAGCGATTCCCAGGCACATTGTAAAGGTAAAGGTCATCCGTGTCATGTCTACGCAAGCACAGAGGGGAGACGGATATATAGTTCCAACCCATCGCAACTTCTGCGCCAGAGGGGTGTTTGTGGTCACTAAAACCACCCGACTGCTTTACCCCCGAGAAAGAACCGGTGCCAATTTTACAGAAGGCCAGGTGGGACACAGGGTCTGTCTAGACGGGCACGAAAATCTCGCCGCCACCGGAATTCGATCTCCGGACGGCCCAGACCGCAGTGAGTCATTATATTGACCACGCTATCCAGGCCACTTCCAAACACAATGACAGAGAGTAAATTCCAGGGATATGAATATTGACAAAATGATATTGCGGCAGGTTCATCTCACATGGCGCTGCAATATTACCCTGTAACTTGCCTTTCCACCGCTTCTCGAAACCACGATAATTACATCAAATCAGGTATGCAGTGAGTCCGCCAATAAAAAATTGAATGTTGGTCCTGAATGAGAACTGCACCTCCCAAAGTCATTTAAAAGGAAATGGAGTTAGTAAAAATGTAATTTTCGTTTGTGTTTTCGTGAAATGCATAAACAAGAACAGAATGCTTGTCTGTTGCTGCGTTCCTGAGGATGCATTTGTCATCTAAGAAACTACTTAATCGATTTGTATTAAATATTTCCTATATGTGTGCAGTATAGTTTAAAGCTACTACAGTAATGCCATGTGCAACCACATAACCCCTCACATATAATATTAATTTACGATATTCTAGAAGAAGATTTCATATTAAAATAATTTTAGAAGTGTCTGTAAAACCGATTTTCGCGGTTTTGCAGACACTCCTAAAGATCATCTCTGTCTTTCCGTTTGTCTGACCGCAAGGAACAACTCGGCTCCCATTGGACCGATTTTCATGAAATTTGATATTTGAGTATTTTTTTAAACAGACGTCGAAAAAATTCAAGTTTTATTAAAATGTGACAAGAGTAACGGGTACCTTGCATGAACATGAGTGCACATTTATGAAAATATCTTGCTGAATTCTTTTTAGTGACAAATGTTTCAAACAGAAAAAATAAACACACGCATTTTATGTTCAAAAACTCTTCCCGAAAGTCGTTCAGTTAACGAGATAATGTGGAAAAATATGGCAGAGCCAGAGAGGCCACAGATTACAATATATGTGTAACACAGCGCATGCGCTTTGCATGCTGAGTAACTAAGGCTACAGGCACACATGCGGAATGTGTAATAATTATTGCTTTTCTACGGCAACAATTGTCTCGCGAAAGCGCCTTATTGTTACATTTATAAGTATATCACCTATTTTGTATTTCTACGTAACGGATACAGAGTAGCAGTGCGAGAAAACATAGTTGATCTCTTTTTAATGAAGTTTTGAACCAAAAAATCTGTAGGTCTACTGGCAATAGTAATCTTTACTTCAAAATGTGTCCGCTGTTAATTTCTTTCTGTGTCTGGTAATAGTGATAACATAAGAATAGACAAGGTTAGTAAATATGCAGTTCCTCAGAGAGAGAACACAGTGTGCTTCCATGAAATAAAATAATTGGTGAATACTTAACAGTGCAATGCGCAACACAGTAAGACACTATGTGGCGGTATGGAGACCTTTTAATGTTAAACCTAGTGGTAATTACAGTAAACCCGAAGCTTAAGTTTTTCAGAACTTAAAGTCTAACGGGCATGAATTAAATTATGATGACGATGTATGTGATGAAGTGAAAAGAAATCTAATTAAACTGTTGGATATTTTGTAAAACGCTTAGTTCAGAATTTTAATTAAGGATGAGGGGAGTAGTGAGAGTCTATTAGGCTATGTTTGTAAAATACGGAAAATAGGAAAATTATAGATAAAATTACTATGCGAAAATGTAAGAAATGGAAAGCTTCACGATTTAGCAGCGAAGTAATCTGAGGTACGAAGCTTAGTTTCTGCTTATATTCTTGTTCTTTTATAATTGGCCTGATAATCTTCCACATACGAGGTCTAAACTAGTTTCCAGACAATAAACGATCACAAAGAGTGTGATCTGTGTGATTGGAAACATCCATACACATTACGAGTTTTACACCAACTGGGATGCTGCATATAAACAAATTCCTCTTTTATTTTACGTATATGATTTCAAAACTCGAAAGTGTTTTCTGGTTAATATAGTGAGACGTCGCTTCTATAATTATCTTCCAAAACTACTGTAACTGGATAGCTCCTTCAGTTACACCCAGTAGTCCATACACCATTTTCTATTCATAAACGAACACACATGCTGCTTACACTGCGCATTTGTTCGGGAGTAAATACAATCATCTCTCTGGTATGGTTTATGCTAAAACGTCAATACTTATAGATACGTTGGTTGTGTATTTTAACTGTAAAATAAGATAGCCCCTTAGAATTTAATTGGATTTTCGCGGCATGGTTAGTTTCCTACAGAACAACAGGCGGTAGGGAAATAAGAACGAGCCTGCGTGAGTGTTTTAATTGGCGGAATAAACAATTGTATTTCTGAGCGTATCATCTCATTCCGTTCATATTCGTGTTCAGAATACTGCCGCATATTCAAATTTAATCATTACAGGATGCCCCACTCCAACGCCCTTTTAAAATTGAACAAAAACAATTTTCAATAATCCTACTAACTTCCATTGCTCCTCTTATGAACGAAGCTTCAGTAAACAGGGTACACACTACGCCGCGGTTACGTGGCATTACGTTTAAAAATATAATGTCCACACAGACATGTTGGTAGAATTATGAGAGAAGTGTTTTTCTAATTTCTCGTATACCTTCTTTATTTCCGTTTCAAAGATAATGTGGTACAAAATATTTGCTTCCTTCGTTTAGGCCTACTATTGATTTTTCCTCATTTTATGATTAAACATTTTTGTGTGGTGGTGGTGGTGGTGGTGGTGGTGGTTGGTGCGGTAAGGCAATTTGTGAAGAATTGGAAAGGATTTGGAAGGAAGCAGTCGTGGATCACTTACAGTGTTAGGATACATGGGTTATATTAAGCTACTACCAGTATCTGAGAAAATATATCGTCGAATTTTAGGTTTACTCGTGAATGATTGACCGGAAAATATTGGGAAGGAAACAATTTTGTCCCAATCGCGGTGCAAATCTGATGTTTGCTTGGAAGGGCTCATGGAACAACATAAAACCTCAGTCAGCATGTCCGTTGACACGGTCGAGATTCAAAGCAGGCAACACTCCAGATTACGTTCAGTGACTTGCCGCTACGCCAACCCGTTCTGAGATTTAATTTATAAGTTTATTATTTTCGGTAGCGCTCTCTAAACAAGCACAAGAAATGAACGACCAATGGAGAGATTGTGTCTATTCGACATTCAGTCATCGCATTTTATCTCTGAAATTATTGGATGGATGTTGACAATATTTGGTAATGTAGCTGTGTATATGCCAAATAATCTTGTCAGATGAGTTAAATTTTGCTTCTCCTGTTCCCATGTATCCTACATATCGCAGAAAGTTTGATTCTGAATTTATTTATATGAACATTACTCATTGCTAAAGAACTTAACATGGTCATAAAAACAAATCTGCTAAGTACAATAAATACCTTCTATACGCAGTACATTTAAATACGCATAAAATTACTGGATCATAAGCCTATGTCAAATGCAGCGCCTCGGTATTTACAGAATCTTATTAAAACTGACAAAGAATTTTATCGGAATATTTTGCTGAATTTAATTCACACTCTAATAACGCAAATGATAAGTTTTAACTTGACAGATTCATATTAGTAATGTAAACTATCACGTAAGAGCCGTATGCTATAAAGCTGCTAATAGCACTTGGAATTTATGGATCGCTTGAAAATGAACCAGTTGACTGCGTACCTGTCTGTTCAGTAAAGTGCTTAACAACAAATAAAAATGTCGTCTTAGGTTTAATGGACCGTGCATCATTGTGATAACTGAAGAATAAAAAACGACTAAAGTCGTGCTTTAGCCTGCAGCCCAGACACTACTCCAGCCTAACCGCACTTAACCTCCAACATACAGCAAACCAAGAACGAAACGACCAATGTGGTAATCAACATTATAGTCTCGCGAGCTCCTGATGATGGGCATAGTAGTGCCCGAAACATGTTGAGCCTATAAGAAGTACAACAATATAATATGTGGCATCTAGTTGGTTTTTTATTCTTAAAAAAATGTCGTATCCGACGGAAGGTTATGTAAAATTAGTCAATGATAGAACAACATTGAAGATCACTGAAGGACAAAGCAAGATGTGTAATTACTGTATGCGGCACACAATATTTTTTTTTTTTAGAATTTTCACTGCTGTTATTTATAATCACTTTTATTTCACTTTTGCCATTGTATAAATAATTATTCAAACTGGGTACAGGAACAATTACGTAATTATGTAACCTGTCCTCGAGCATGCGATACAAACTTTCTTTGCAATAAATCTTAAAAAAAAACTGTATGTGGTGCGGCTTAATGTGTAGAATTAGCCTGATACCAAGAGACTTTTACGCTCACCAAATTAACTCCAGCGTTTGAGATATATTAAATGGACAAGACAGTTTTTCGATAATATGTTTAATACTGTACAAAATATCGCGACCTAAGCCTTTAGACCTTGTAGAGACATTATCAGTTTCGCATATTAAAAGGCCTTGCTGCCAATGTCATAATTAAAAATACATGGATCAAACCTCTTTTGGCGGGAAATACATTTACTAACGCAGCGTTAGTAAACGAAATTCTCGCTTTTGTGTACTCTGAAGATTCAATATAACCCTCACAATATATGCTGCATATTCACAGATCTGTACGTATGTGAACAAATGAGCCCGTTGTGCTCAGTACGGTGACTGTTTACAGGTTGGTTTAGCGGCATTCACTTGCTGGCGGGAGAAGCATTTTTAGGATTCTCAACAAAAACGATCAAAATATTTGTAGGCGATGTTCTTTAAACTTCTGCAGGGCCTCAATTAATCAATCGAATGTGTCAATAAAATTGTTAACACCATTTCCTGATTATGAAATACCGGATTCAATTTATTTGGAGTTCGACTATTAAATTTGTTCGTGGGTTTGCAAGACGATCCAAAATTTTGTGAAAGAAATTTTAAATTGTCGCTGTTTGACCTTATTATCACTAAGTACTTATAGTAATCTCCTTATTCGACATTACATTGCTTGGTAAAAGTACACGATACAATAAGAAACCCAGTATTTACTCACTTGACAATTGAATAAAAACCTGCAGGGGGTTATTTTATCACTTACGCGTTAAAACCCCATAGCAAGTGCAGGAATGTAAATCTAATCTATGTTTTATTTATGTTGTTTTATGCGTTAACGTGATGATGTTAAAGATATGATTGAAAATAAAAATTATGTTTAAAATATAGCAAAACTTCCCAACACGGTACTTGATTTACATTCACTAAGTATAACTTAAACAAACACAGCAAACAGGCTCGGCTGAATTTGTTACCCTTGTTTAAGCCTAAAACTGCATCAGGATGAGAAACAAAGAAAGCAATATGTGTAAATCTCTCTACAATATAAACGGATTTGGTCGGGGAGAGGCACGGGTTTGGGCACTGCGCTAAAATTTTACCCTGACTGAGGTTTTTCCCTACTTTTTTCTCAGTTGTAAGGCAAATGTCAGGGTAAAATTCGCAAAGACGGGGCACGGCCCGCACTCTTCCAAATTAGTTGTTATTGTGTTGTTTTGTTGTTATTATTGTTGTTCTATGTATTGTCTCTGTGTAAATGTGTACTGTAATACTGCCACCAGGTGACAACCCAATTGCTGTTAACAAATATATCATATTATAATTCTAGAGGTCGCGTGTTCGATTCCACATGGACATAATCTTTCCGTCCGCACTATGATCTTGGAGTCGACTCAGTCTCTAACAGAAATGAATTCCAGGACTATGCCCTGGGGGGAGGGGGGGGGGTAAAGGCGGCTGGTGTGAAGGACCGAAAACCTTACCAACTTCACGTGCCAACTTTCTAGAAATTTGAAAGCCTGAAACTGAAACTTCTGGAAAATCCGAGCCTATAATAAGCCTATAGAGGGATTGCTTTAACTTACATTTATACAAAGGAATGAGTATTACTTTATTGCAGTTTAGAAGAGACGTATAGTAACTTTTAACTTCGTACAGAAAATCTTGACCAGTTTGTGTTACCATTTCATATTACTGAGGGCAAAGAGTATTAATATGGCAGGTAGTGGCAGCAGGAACTCAGCCTATCCGATTCATATCTAACTTCCAGCAACTCTTGCAGCACAGGAAGCAAATCGGAAGATGTGCAATTTCTCAAGACACTAGCGACTGCTCTTTGACACGATGCCACCCAGTGAACACAACTTCCTCCACTCTCCAGCCAACTAACAAAGAAGAGTACATGTGTATCAGAGCGCTGCATCCAAGGTCTTCCTCTGCACAAGTTCGTTCTCATCCCTTACAGCATGGTTATCAAAATATTTTCTCCAACAAATAAGAAAAGTTACTAAACTATGTCACTTCTCTAAAGCTGACACACACCATCACTGTAACATGAAACAAGCAAAATTAAATGTTCATTCTAATTTTAGAATAAAATGAAAACTCTAGCACGTCTGTGCACACAGGCAGGGTAACTCACACCCAAAACTCTAGCACGTCTGTGCACACAGGCAGGGTAACTCACACCCAAAACTAAGGGTCTGTGCTTTACAGTGTGTATAGAAGGTCAGGAGGTTTTGTGCAGTAGGCGAAATGACGTCTCATGACGTCTTTATTAGTGGCTGAGCTTTTTCTGCTTTTCATTTGTTCGGAGTGAATGCTCGAATTTCCCTACTCATTAATCGCGACTAGCATAAGCGTAAAAAAAAATGTATACTGCAATTGCACAACAAATTGTTTTGACCGTAATTAGTCACACTCATTGCCCTTGAATTCTTGACCACATTCACACACTTTGTTTCAAGACGAACACATATTCTCTGCCAACACTGCCACGAATAAATTCTTATGGATGAAAAGATGAGAAAAAAACGACAGAGCCTCGAATCTAATCTCTTCACAATAAAAATTACAAACTTGTACAACAGTCCATCCTACAATGAATAACATTTGTACGTACTTACACTTAACTTCTGCCACAGTCAAAGTCAGAGATCCAAAGTGATACCAACGGATGGAGGAATTGATTCTGTCAACTGCATGTTCACATATAAACACACACACACACACACATCTCTATAGTCACCTAGTACACTGTACAGAAATTCATTCAGATTCCACTACAGAGTTCACCAGAAGTGAGATTCATTGTAAGTTTAATTACTAACCTCTTCCAGAGCTGTTAATGCGCGTATTATGTGGATGTAATCGATGGTATTCTCTTGCCTCTGGAACCATAAAATGTCAGAGATACATAGTCTTATCTTGGTACTTCATAAAGACCTAATGAACTCTCGGCCGATCTACTATATGCCTATCTGATAGACGAGAGCAAGAACATTCCAATACGAATATTCTGTCACCGGACTTTATACTCGGTCAGGTTAATTCAGTTAACATGATTTACCCATTTCCCTAATATCAGCTTCAGTGTTATCCTTACGTTTATAATTGGGTCTTTGAAGGGGTATCCACACCAAAGTTACGTACACATTTATGAGGTTTGAGTTCTTTCATTGTAGTGCAGACTGTGGTCTTTTGGGTCTTCTAGGTGAACTTACAAATTTCTTTGAGGATCCAACAACTCTAAACTTTAAAGCTAGTTTTGACGTGAAGAAAACATAAAAGTTTACTTCAGATGTTGTAATCACGTTTAGACTACACGGAATCATGATACAGAACGCGACGATATCAATGGTAATATGCCCACCTCAAATGAACGTCTGCTGGATTCGCACATAGCGCAGGACTTGAGTTTGTTCCAAAGTTTTGGAGAAACCTGCTACCTCCACCTTCAAGGTAACTAATTTTTTTCATATGGATTTTAAATTTACTGGCAGAAGTATAATTGTCAAATATATTGGGAGGTTGCAAATTCAGTCAACCTGGATATCTTACAATCACGGTATAAGAACCCAAAAGACCACCATCTGAGCAACACCCACCGGGGAAACAATAAGAGTTATAATGTACAATTGTTGTATGCCACAGAGATGGGCAGTATGAGTCTGGGCGAACCGGGCGTAAGAAATGTGCGTAGTGTATATATGCTCGCTTTTACAAGCAGGTTTGCAGTGTCTTTATTCGAAAACACCTTACTTTCGTGTTACGGAAAACAGACTATAAAGCAACAGGATTTTCTTTCTTTCTGAATATTATCAACGAAATGTAGGGAAATTCTATGTATCTATGCAGAGCACAGGGAATGTCTAAAATTCACAGCCCCACTCCGCGGGGTGTTCCACCCAGAGCAATAACTAACCACGTCTATTTATATTCGGGTTTTTGGCCTCTTTGTCTTGGAGATGTGGCCAATTTTATTTTGGATGAAGAGTTGAGAAAGATGTGCAAATCATACTCAGGAGACTTTTTGTCTTAACACCGCTCACTCCAGTGTTAGACATTACTGTCTGACAACAACGAAGCGTATTTCCGCGCAGCGATTTGCGTGTCTGTTAAAAGTTTTCACGCCGCATTCAGCAATTCAGGACGTGTTGCAAATTAACTTGCATCCGTCTTGTACCTCCTGTTGGATTTACATGCAATTCCGACGCAGACAGAATATTTTCAAGGTGGCCGTGCTCCCTACACCCTTCTCTTTCCGCGCTGACCACAGCCCGAAATTAATTGTCCAAAGGCACATGTTTATATGCAACGGTTGTTTCTGTGCGTGTAACACGTCCCTTACTTTGGTGTTGCGTGTTATAGAAACATCCTGCATGGCTGATGCGGATACTTTGAACAAGCAATGTTTGTTACTATAGATTCCTGCAAAACAGCTGGCTGATAAGCAATTCATGGTCACATGTTTCAACGCTTTTTGTGAGATCTATTATCACAATATTAACCAAAAGTCTGGAAAAAAGGAAAAGTTCAGGAAAGTAAGTTTTTGAAAGATAAACATTATTGAATACCACAAAGTGTCATGAAATAATACATAGAATCTCTCAGAAATGAATTTCTCCAGCATTTGATAGACATTCAATATTCTGTATGATTTTTATTCCACAGTACATACAATACCATCACTGCCACCACAGAAGCCTATATACACTACTGAAGTCCATCCTTCGCAACCTATTGTCCTAAATTGTATTTTCAGCCCGATTTTATTCGTCAAAGAAAGCAGATGAATACACATAGCTTGGGATCACTGTACTCTTTATATTTTATAATTTTTAACCACTGGATTTTAATTAATGATCTCAGAATGGACATATGTTATTAGAAGGTACTCTAAAGCCACATATTACAATTTTCTAGGTCAGTAATAACAGTGTGATTAGAGCGCGAAATTTCAGGTGGAATGAAATGTCGCACTTCTTAATTCATATTCCTAAAATAATATAAGATGCCGATGTTTATAAACATGAAAAACATTCAGAGAATGTTAGTGCGCGATACGAATAACAAATGGCTGACATGCGAAAATATTATCTAGAAGGCCCACGCTACACACACACACACACACACACACATATATATATATATATATGCTATTTACAAGAAAAAATTACAAACATGACGACAAGAAACTTTCTTGTTATTTAGGACAATACTTGTATACAGATATCGGAATATATAGTAATAAGTTGAATAAAAAAAGATCAACTTGATGTCACTTTTTTTTTATTTCATTATTTAATGCTCAACATGTTTCGGATGTTAGTACATCCGAAACATGTTGAGCATTAAATAATGAAATAAAAAATCAAGTGACATCAAGTTGGTCTCTTTTTATTCAACTATCAAGATGATGAACGGTCCAATAAACATAAGATATGTAATAATATTTTGTAACATGATGATGATGATAATAATAATAATAATAATAGTTATAAAATTTTACATATAGATGTACTGCCTAAGCACCCTCATAATAATAATAATAATATATAATAAATTTACAGCTGCAAGCAATAAGAACCTGAATCTACAAAAATATGGTTGAATAAAAAACAAGCATGATTACGGCGCCGCAGCCAATGAGACAAATTGAATTGCATTGCTGCGTTATAAATTTACCCCACGTAAACTTGATACGTGTAACATAAAATTTGAATAAGAGAATTTAAAACAAAACATTTCAGAAAATAATTACTGAAATTCGCCATTTTTATGACAAGACAACGTGAACATTAACCCATTTCTCAGGTGACGGGTCGCTTCTTTATGAAACACTGAAGAGAGTTCAAAGCGTCAAGGTGCCTTCTCTTGCTCAGCCGTCCTGTTGCCACCACCAGCAAATCGACTAATCCTACGCGATTCCAAAAGCCAAAACACATACACATGGACAACTTTACCAACGTTCAGCCCAAAGAGTGTATTTCCAACACAACGGCGAAGAATGACTTGGACCCCGGCCAACATAACCGTGTAATCTGCACGTGTAGTCTTCACTGCCCCAAGCACACCCCCGATAGTGAAAACTGGTTCACTTTAGGAACTGAAATCTTGAATTCATTTTTACGGCTCCATTATCTGTACCCTGGTACACACATTACTCATACTACGTCGTTACAGCTTCATAAAAATGTAAGCAATAGAAGTATTTGGGATATTGCAGTGTGGGTTTGACCACATGGAGAAAATCGTACTATGTAAAAAGATCTGCTTACAAATTGGACGCCTAAATATTATACACTTAGGTTTTCTAGATGCTTTGTCTTAAAAAAGCATATAGTTAAAGTAACAACATTATTTGCCGTCCTCTGGTGAAAGGGTGGGGAGGTACCAGTTGTACTGTATCCGATAGGAAGGCCTACTATCAGTTACTGAACAACCCCATGCAGTGTCACGGTACAGAAATATAAGTAAGAAAAATTTACTCTATTCTCTGTGTACAAAGTATAAGAGGCTAAACACTATAAAATTACACTTTCTTAAGGTTTCTTAAGGTTGCTAGTCAGTGGACATACTTTCCTGTGATTATAATATAAAAATTCCACATTTTCAATAAGATTATATACCTACACAAACTATTTTTCTCTACACTTATTTTACCAAAAATGTAAGAAGCAATTTCAATATTCAGTAAACACATTTATAAGTACTCCTAAATTAATTAATATTTACATTTTAATAGCGCGTGATGGGAATAGCATTATATTACATTTATGAGGATTTCTTTTATCTTTGCTGACATCCTGGTAACCTCTCGACTCTGACCTCTCTCCCCCAGCATAATAAACCAACAGGACTATAATAGGAACCTTGGTGAGACTGACATTGTTCTCCCATTTACATAAATTCCAGGGCAATTCATATTAATTCAGAATAGGTCTACAATTTAGGGTATGGTATTGTGGTGATAATGCCCTGTAGCCTTATAGATAATTAAAAATGTTTCGGAGCAACATACTGTTTCCATCTTCAGGAATGAACTGGATAATCTAAACAGTTTCTTCGTTCCTCTTTAACGTTGGCATTCAAGGATAAGACTAAATGTTGCCACAATTCAGAAGACTCGATAGAAAAACCTCAAAACTTACATGTTGGCAGATATGGAACACACTCGTGAATAGCGAACCAGAGAAAAAAAAATGAAATACTATACAAAAGTAAGACAAAAGTAAGAATAATTACAATTTGAAAGTTTGTATAAGCCCCTAAACTTTATCCTAAAATTGAATGCGTACAAAACAACTGACTGCAAAGAAATGAAACTTTGCAGAAACTTGCAACGTATCCGCTTAATGGTGAAAGTTTGACTCCTAATGAACTGTCGTTTCCGTCACAGAAAATAACTCAGTTCTACTGTAAAAAGGGATAATATTTCGATGGATACGACGCTGAATTTATGGAACGCCTTGAGGATATTCATTATCAGAAGAGAAGGACCAACTTGTTGTCTTGTAACAATGGACGTAGTCACAAATACAGAGACGCTTGACATGGCATCGGACGTTTCAATCGATTGAATAGTTGCTCTGGAAACAAACATCATAATCTGAAAATTTATGACCAGAAAAATCAACATGGCGCATAATGATAACAAATCGAGGATAAAGCAGATCAATGTACAATTTTATTAGCTATAAATCTTTCAAATCTATTACAACTCACTATCAAATTATGACCCAGTTTTAGACGTCACGTATAAGCCTACTTAGTGCTGTGTAGAACTCACATATATGCCTATTTATTACACGGAAAATATCATATAGGTATTGTAATTCGCTGTTACCTACAGGCCTATATATTCAAGGAGACGCCAAGCAAAGGCCTACTTATTACAAATTGTCACGAATAAATCTTTATTCATAAAATGAGATATCACTTACAGGTCTGAGTATTACAATGAGACGTCATGCATAGGTCTAAATTTGAAACTGTATCTCAGGTACAAATCTTTTTATTACAAAGAGATACCATGTAGGGCATATGTATTCTAATGAGACGTTACGCGTAAACCTACTTATTACAACTTACCGCTTATTTACAGACAATCAGTGGCTAATCATAAATCGGAGGTCAGGTGTAACCGATCGGTAGAATTTCTCATTATGTATCCCTTCGCTATACTTGGCCTCCGGGACAGGATTAGCCAATGCAAAAGCAAGAGCTAGGTATGCATGTGTAGGACATTTAAAATCCTGAGCTCAAAAGTGTAGGCATTGGACGAAATATTTTTCCTCGGCTTTTCACCAGATGAAGACCCTAGGGTTATGAAAACCTGTTTCACAGGTGCGGTAAGACACACGGCGTAGAAATCATTGACACGTGAACGCGTGTCTCCATTCAGTTAGCAGCACATTTGTTTTGTATTAGGGAGATCCTGGCTTCAAGCATCGGTCAGAAGACTGGATATCCTCATGTATTTCGCTGTCCTTCTCAGTCACTTCAAATTGGAACATTATCTCAAATTACGCTATCCTCATTTACTTGAATATAATTTAAAATGCATTATTCCAACAACGATCACGCCATTCGATGCTACATAAACCAAGCTACTCTCTGTGTTGCTAAATGAACTGTAAATAAACAAGTAAATAAAATGATAACAAAATATTCATAAAATATTTTGTCAAATCTGGAATGAAGAAATTATTCCTAAACGCTGGGAGGTTGGACTTATTTGCCTTGTACATAAAAAGAGAGACCAATTAGAACCGAATAATTTTAGAGTAATTAATCTATTGATGCGGAATATAAAAGTTTCTCTAACATATTTTTTGAACTTCTCCAACCCCACAAGGAAAATATTTTTGTAAATATCAATGTGGATTTAGAGAGGATCAATCTAAAATCGATCAAATTCAATACACGAGAGAGATTCCGGAGAAGACCTCAGAATATGGAATCAGAAAATTTCATCTGTTCGTTGTGTAGTCGAATATTTTTGGTTCTTCAGGTAGAGCGATTGCTGGACTCAGTTACGGGAGGTTCAAAGCCATCCGTCATAAATTTCACTGTCAACTTCCATCCAAGGAACCGTTAGTGATAGGTAGGAATGGTTGGATACAAAGATCTTAAGAGTGGGAAACCCTGTTAGCAGTAGACCAAAAGCAACAACCTTACAAGCAAACTTTCCACCTAAGACCAAAATAAACTGATAAAAAGAATTTTTATACTGATGTTGGCAGTCAAGTAAGAAAGCAGTGTGAAAGAGGTGGTGAATAGTGTGGTCATCTAAATAACAGGTTACTGTTTCTTGAATGAAAGGACTTTTGGTTTTTTTAGGATAAGATTTTTATTTGATTAACTGGACAAGAACAGACTTTACACCTCAGATATAAATAAGTAAATAAGGAAACAGTGAGGACTTCATCCTATTCGATATACCCCACTCGTATCCCTTAAGACTTTTCACCTACCATACTGAGCACGTCAGGGCAAATGATGTACATAGGGCGATCGTGTACAGTTGATTTCAGGGCAACCTATGACACCATAAACGATAAATTACTCAAGGTCTTAAAGGAATTTAAGATCAAATTCGTTAAATTAACTCTGAAATTTTTAAGAATTAGAGTTAAATTTGAAAATAATTTTTCAGAATAATTTGAAACATCAGTAGGATCAAGACAAAGGGATGTTCTGTCTTGTACACTTTTTAATTTAGCATTGGGAAAGGTAATCGGGGATTCGCAGGTAGAAACTAAAGGATAAAAGTACCCAGATACTTGCTTACACAGATGATACCCACAGATGCATTGAAGGAAACAATTAAGAAATGCGTGAAAGTAGCACGGGTAATGAGACATACAATTAACCTGCAAAAGACATTTTGTACGGAAGTAAGAAAAAACCAACTAATACTAGAAATTTAAAACTTTATGACCAAGAATATGAGAGGGTAAAAGAATTTAAGTATCTAGGAACAATCTTAACAGAAGGTAATGATTGATAACTACAGAAATAAAACAACGAATAATTATGGCTAATAAAACCAGTTATGATTTGAATAAACAACTATACTCCCCGAATATGAATAGACAGACTAAATGTATGTTATACAAAACCCTTACAAGACCGATAATTACATATGGAAGTGAATGTACCTTAACAGAGGAGAGAAATATGCTCCGAATCTTTGAAAGGAAAGTATGAAGAATCATTTACGGTCCTTTTAACGATATTGGAATTTGGACAACAAGATACGATAGGGATCTTTATAGCTCTGTGATGAACTAGACGTAGTTAAGGTGATAAAAAATAGGAATATTGAGGTGGCTGGGACACCTCTTTAGAATACAAGAACTGGATCCTTAGAGAAAGCTTACTCTTCTTAAACCAGAAGGCATTCGTGTAGGAAAACCTAAGGTGAGATGGCTTGGGTCAGTTGAGAAAGATCTAAAGAACATGGACGTGAGGAACTGAAGACGTTAAGTAACAGGACCGAGAACAGAAGGGGGGGGGGGGGGGGAATTTGGGGAAGGGGGGGGGGTAAACGGCGGGAAAAAAAAAAAAAAAAAAAAAAACAACCAACCAACACACAACCACCAC
>Ga0131853_10002502_pt1 | contig 32821 bp, 21 predicted proteins | sample TergutLab28metaG_FD_92764 | JGI IMG/M metagenome (GOLD analysis project Ga0131853, IMG submission 92764) | Labiotermes labralis P1 segment gut microbial communities from Petit-Saut dam, French Guiana - Lab288 P1 (version 2) (version 2) | ecosystem: Host-associated > Arthropoda: Insects >... | reverse complement strand
TTGTTTGTTTGATGTAATAAATTATTAAATGTCAAAATACCGAGATGATGGTTTTATGCGCTCCTACACAGGCATAAAATAAAGATAAATGGAATATGTACCAAAATATCCATTGGGATATAAGTCACTCGCATAAACACATCACCACCTCCCGAAAGAAGCTGAAGAGACAGACTACATTCTGAATATTCAGAACATCCAGAAGGTTTACAAGAACGCAAGCCTATGTCACTTATTCCATGATGTGGGTGATGACATATTTGCACCTGCGTACTAACACTTGGAGGCCTGCCAACCACAGACTGAACACTACTGATCAAGGATGGGACGTGTCTTCCTACCTACCGAGTGACCTGTAATGTTGTGACGTACAACCTTGGTTCTGGTGGTGTTTTGTGAGTTTCGGTACACGGTATGCCATTCAAAAAACGAATAGCCACATCAAACACTGAATGTCACCCAAAGTAACAATATCCAATCATCTTTCACCACATTACTATGGTTCAATACGCAACAGATAAACCATAAAGTTCATATTTTGTCTAATACAAGTGTAAGCAAAATATAACACCCACCAAATCGAATAGAAATGATGCATAAAAAGAAATGTATCACGAGCTTCAGGGACAATTTGTTATAGTCATAAGAGTGATATAGAAAATTCTCTACGAGCGGAGAAGATGAACAGAAAACAGTTGTATGGCCTAGCATATGAGCAATGATATTGTTTAGAACTTCCCGACGGACGGGCAGAATGTGTAGCATCTGCCATCTACCAACGAAGCTGTAAACTTGCTTGTGAATTCACACTCGTTTATTAGCATACACGGTACAAACCGCACTCCGTAGCCTAGACGCAACCATAGTTACTAAAAAGGTGAAAGAATTAATAGTGCAGCACTAACTTCTTTTCAGTAGGCCTTTTAAAAACAAAAATTTTGAAATGTGTATTCCAATACCAGACACGTTATTTATCCCAACGTTTATTTTTTTCGATTTTGCCTCCTTTGTTGGTTTTAATATTCATTTCTTGCAGAAAATGTTCATATTTTAATGACGCTTTATCAGAACAGAATCAGAAACGCTTAGTTCTTGTAACTGAAAGCAAGATTGGATTTACTTGGGATTTGGGAGTACTTGTGAAGGAAATGCTTTCCGGCATATGCGATGAGTTAAAGATCCAGAGTCAAAATTATCCCAAACAATGAAATTGTGTGCACGGAAGATCTTTGAAATAAAGCCCAGCGCGGGTATGAAGGATAAAAATGGAACAGTAATTTCTGTACACTCCATAAAGACGTCACTATACTGGCTGATAGTGTTATTAATTAATTTCTTAATCCACGATTCTAGAAATGTCATGTCCTGCCGTTATTAAAAGCTCAGTGACGCAACTGCAAGTAAGGAAAATACACTAATAGAAACAATTATTCGACGCCCGATGTGGTAACTGCATGTAGCACCTGCCTAATATTAGAAGCTGCAGTTTTCCACGCAGTTTATTACATTTCTATTAAGATTCTCCAAACACCTATTATTTCTAATGGACACAAGGCAAGAACTGAAGCTTTATATACCATTTAGATGAATATCCGTCTTGAACGAGATGCACCCTTAATTATGTTAGTCGCTGATTTCATTCCCCTTAGCTTCAGCAATTTTAATGTTCTTCTGTCAGTACAAATAGTGACTTGGCTACAGACTGTACGTTCCGGGGATCGAATTCCGGCAGAAGCAAAAACGTTTTCCTTCTTCAAATCGCCCCTAACGGCACTGGGGCCCACACAAGCTCCTATTGAAAGTTCTTTCCCCGCAATTAAATCGGCCGGAACGTGAAGTTGACCACTCACGTCCATTTAGTGCCGAGGTTAAGAACGAGTAGAGTTGCTCCCCCTATACGCCTTCGAGGCGTGTGCATGGGAAAATTTACCTACACATTTGTCTTTTCCCGTTGGCAGAAGTTCAGAAGCGCCACTGAAAAATTCAGATCTCAGCAGCGAAAAAAAAAAACCAAACGCGTTAGCCATTCATATCATTCCCTACAGCTTTAGATATTTCATTGTCCTTCCTTTACTCGGGGTTCAGTGGTGCCACTGATATAACATAGTGTAAAAGCAATTTTCCTGAGGCGTGAAAGAGGAAAACTGCTATTACACACACACACACACACACACACACACCATCTCTTTCTACGTAATACTACCGTTCTGACTCAAAGCACCCCGCGTCCTGACTGCTGTGGCCCCTCCCTTGGGCCCATACTTCTCTGATGTCACGGCATTATCTAGTAAAATATTTGATCAGCACAGCTCTGTGTAATTATATGCCTTTTAACAAATGAGTTATTTCTGTGTCCGGAACGAAGGCTGATTTATTCAGACAGCTTCAAGTAGGCTTTCGCACCGTTCAGATAAGTGTCTTTGATAATATGCTAATCGTAATTTATTGACTCCGCTCTCGTGAAAAGATGGCGTTCATCTTTTTCACCGGGCAAGAAATGTCTTGAGATGCCGATCTTAGTTATGGCCTACTTACACGAAACTAACGTTTTGAGAGACAAGCGAATAAAATAAATGGCTTTCAGAAATTGTGCTGCAGTGACTTCCAATACTGTGAAAGAAACAAGCAAGAGAATTGTACATCGACTTTGATACTTCGGGGATAAGTCTTCTAATAGTCAACAGAGACAATGTCTAAAGATGCTTCTTTCGAAGCATGTATATATATATACTGAAGGAGAGTTAACAAGTAATATGACATCTGCATTGTTTCCTGAAGTCTAAAACAATCAAAAATTACATACGCAAAACGTTGATAACAATAAATGATATTAATTGCAAACAAGACAGTGCGTATAACATAACAGTGAGGCGCGTTCGTGCAACCATTGTTGCAGTGGAAAAGCAATAAATATTACATGTTCTGAGGGTGTGTTTGTAGCTTCAGGTATCCAACATGCAATGCGCACGCGCCATATTGATATCTGTGGTCTGCCCCGCTCTACAATATTTTTCCACATATCTCATAAACGGCACAATTTTCGAGAAAAGTTATTAAACATAAAATGTGTGTTTTCGAGTTTCTCTACAACTTTTATTCTTAGATTTTTTTCATTCTAAGAAGAACTGATCGAGGTATGATCGAAAACGTAAATTGGTCCTTATGTAAAGTACCCGTTATTCTTGTCCAACTTTAATGAAACTTACATTTTTTTCGACAGATCTTCGAAAAATATTCAAACAGTAAATTTCATGAAAATCCGTCCAGTGGCAGCCGTGATGTTCCATGCGGACAGACATGACGAAGATAATAGTCGCCTTTCGCAATTTTGCGAAAGCGCCCAAAAATTTACATTTTTAGCTATAATACCACTAAAACGTTGAAAAGCATTATTCAATGAATGTCAGGCAATATTTTATTTATCTTCTTCCTTCCAGTGTTCTTAATTAGTCTAGTCTCCCTTCATACCCGCTTTTTGAATAGTTTTCATGCTCTATTACTTTTACTTTTCTGTTTGTATCGAAGCACAAGCTCTGTGAGTCTGCTATTGTTCACACCTTGCAAGTAAGGTGATTTTCCATACAATTCGTAATCGTTTGTTACGTAATTTGATCCAGTAAGTATTTAGTTTCGATTATGGTGTATATTTTATTATAAATACTTTGATTTATTTTATTGATTGGAATATTATTACGTCGAATGTTAGATATACTTGTATTATTATGACTTTTCTGTTTGACTGAATATCTTTATTATTTATGGGATTTGTTTTTAGTATTTCTTCTATGGTTATTGTTTATAGTGATGATTATATATTTGGTGATTTGAATATCATTCGGTTTATTTCATTGGTTTTGGTATTTGTTGTTTCTATAATATTTCTTATTGTTGGTCCTAATGTGATTAATATTTTGTTGGGTTAGGATGGTTTAGGTTTGGTTTCTTGTTTGTTGGTAATTTATTATCATAATGTAAGCTGCGCTACAGGTAAAATATTAATGAGAACTTTTGGACTTGGGAAAAATAAGAAACAGGATTGGGGAAAATATACATTGTTAAACTTCATAAATTTCATAACATTTTTCATGTTTAACGAAAAATAACACTATTACTTGAAAGTTAGAATTATGAGTTCTAAACATAAAATTCAGCAACGACGTCTAGTACAAGGTACTGTAGAATTGCTGCACGCGACATGCTATGACGTAATAAACATGCAGAAAGTAAAAAATTCGTAAACTTAGAAAAACAGCACCTGTTTTAATATAGAGAGTATTACTGCTAAAAAGACGAAGCGTGTAGATATTTCAAGGAGGAAACGATAATTGCTTCGAATTTATATTACGAAAGAGTATACAACGTAAACGGAAACTAATGTGGAAGTGTAAATTTGGCTTTTGGTTTATTAAAACAAAATAATGAAACTTAAAATAAAACAATGCCATTCTAAATTATCTTGGTTATATATTTCATACAGTATGAAACACACCTTTGCAAGATTTTGGGCATTCTACCCTTGAAGAACACGCTATATCGAATCGTCGGACACCAATCACCCAGTGACGCGACGCCATCTCGCAGAGAAACTAAAACTTTCCTAGACTTCACTCCACGATTCTTTTTGTAATTCTGTTGTCGAACATCCGTACTACATGCCCAGCCCACTTTAATCTTTTAACATGTATGTGGGTTAAAACCTCAGTGTCTACGCAGTCTGTACCGTTCTTCGTCGTACAGTCTTCTTCAGAATCCACTAAACATAGCCAACCAAACTGAGTGAACTGCATTAAGTGCAGTAAGGCTTATACAGCGATAATAATGAGATAGGTTGCGACGGAGAATACTTCTTTGGTATTAGCGACTTGCCCGTTACCGTGAAAGACGGGGAATGAACGTAGAGGAACTGTGTAAAGTCAGAATAAGTTTCCTTGAATAACGCAAAGTTGAGGAAAGAAAAACATAAATGAATGATGTTAAAAACGCAAGTCTTAAATTGGTTATTTACCTCGTAACACACAGCACAGATCTGTGTGTTAGTTAACTCATCATGAGCTAACCCACAGAATTCTTCTAAAAGTTCTGTTTTGGTCATTATGATGCAGAAACGTGATGTCCAGTTTAGCATAATGACTGGTGCCAAAACGTACTCTTCGAAGGTAAATTGTCATGCTTGTAACCAAGACTTGTTTCTCGCAAAGGAAGATGTGAGGAACATATCGATAACAATTTTAAATTGTCGCGTACACGCCAGAAGTTCGGAAATTCGCCTATAGCCCCGCCTTGTTACCGTTATCTCGAAAAATGGCAAAATTTATGGGAATATGTATTAAACATAAAATGTATGTTTCTTCCTTCCACACAACTTTTGCTCGAAATGTTATTTCAATCCTATAAATGTTAGCGATTTACGATCGAAGTGCCGCATAGAACCAAGCATCCAGCGCAAGTAGAGCTGACTACGATATTTCGCCATCTATGGGACTTGTAAATAAATTACATGTGTTGTGCTTTGCCTTGAATAATATATAATTTGTTGTAATAAGAGCCCACGTTCTCTCTAATACTGGATAACAATGAAAATTTTGTTGTAATTTTATGGCTTTCATTGTGGTACATATTTAGGATACGGCCAGACAGGAGAGCGAGAAAGCGAGCAACAAAGCGACAGCCTGGCCAGACTGCAGCCACAAGAGCATGGAGCGACAAGCAACATCCTGGGAATAGTTCATGTTCTTACAGGTCGTCTGTGACATTTCGTTGTGCTGTGTTGTTAGAAATTTCATACGACAAATATCTTTTTCTGTTAAAAAGAACGAGATGTAGCGTTAAACCGATTAATGAATTATGAAAAATTTATGGAGAATTTAATCATCTTTATTCGCAACTTCAAAATCATTCAGAGAGGTTTTGCGAATACTTGAGAATGTCTGTGGAAAATTTTGACTTCTTACTAAGTACAGTAAGTCAGCGACTTCTAATACGAGCAAAGAACTAAAAACAAGCCATTTCGCACGCTGAGAGACTGCCTGTTACTATAACATAAGATTTTAATATCATGTTCCCTTATTTGAGAAGCAAAGATCGGCTCTTGGGACCACCCAGCCCACTACGCAATGGTAATTTTGGATTCTTTTATCTGTAGATTAATTTTTTATTTGTAAATATCATCCATCATAATGCATATAAAATTTTTATAGCATTTTGCACTGTAAACATACTGTATATTTTGTATATTTATGGCCTATTCCACATCCTTTTGTCATTTTGACACACATATGTTTCCCTGCAATGTGTGTACGTAAGTATATTTGTAACTGACGATTGTATGTAAGCATACATAAGATTTTTATTGATAGTACTGTGCATGTCAGTCTGTAAATTAAAGCAGCATAAACCATGGTTTGATGCAAAATGTTTACATTTTTAGATCAAAGGAAGCAAGCTAAAATGCAGTGCTTACAGTATCCAAACCACAGCATTGTAGATAATCTAAACAATGTAAGACATGAAGCTAGTAGACATTTTAGGAACAAAAAGAAGGAATATCTGAAAGCTAAAATTGATGAACTTCAAACTAACAGTAAGAAGAGAACAGAAACTTGTAAAGGGGCAACAAATATTTTAAGAACAATTACTAGTCTAGAACTAGTGTAAAATGATGAGGGGTGATTTGGTTACAGACTCCCACAGTATTTTGGCTAGGTGGAAGAATCATTTTTCTCAGCTATTGAATGCACATGGGGTTGATGATGTTAGGCAGAAAGAAATACACACAGCAGAACCACTAGTGTCTGAGCTGAGTGCCTTCGAGGTTGAGATGGCTACTGAAGAGCTAAAAAGATGCAAATCACCAGGTACTGATCAAATCCCAGCAGAATTGATTAGAGCAGGGGGTAGAAAAATTCACTCTGAGATACATAAGCTTTTTAATTAAATCTGGAATAAGGTGAAATTGATTGAGTAGTGGAAGAAGTCAATCATTGTCCCTACCTATAAGAAGGATGATAAAGCAGACTGTAGTAATTATAGAGGCACATCACTTTTGTCAAACACGTACAAAATTTTATCTAACATCCCGTTTTTAAGGTTAACTCCATATGCAGAGAAAGTTATTGGGGATCATCAGTGTGGATTTAGACACAACAGTTCAATTACTGATCGTACATTCTACATTCTTCAAATTCTTCAGAAAAAATGGGGATAAAATGAAGCAGTGCCTCGGCTACTAATAGACATCAAGAATACTTATGATTCGGTTAGAAGGGAGGTCTTGTATAATATTCTCATTGAGTTTGGTATCCCCATGAAACTGGCAAGACTGATTAAAATGTGTCTGATTGAAACCTATAGCAGAGTCTGGGTAGGCATACACGTGTCTTACATGTTTCCTATTAGGAATAGTTTCAAACAAGGAGATGCTCTATCGCCATTGCTGTTCAACTATGTTGTAGAATATGCCATTAGGTGGGTTCAGGTAAACCAGATGGCCTGAAATTAAATGGTACACATCAACTTCTGGTTTATGCTGATGATATTAGTATACTGAGTGGAAATGTACGTACTATAAAGAAAAATGCAGAAGCGTTAGTAGATTCTAGTAAGGAGACTGGACTAGAAGTAAATGCTGATAAAACTAAGTACATGGTCATGTCTGGAGATCAGAATAGAGGACAAAGTCACAGTATGAAGACTGATAATAGCTGCTTTGAAAGAGCGGGACAGTTCAAATATTTGGGAACAACTTTAACGTGCAAAAATTCTGTATGGATAGAAATTAAGAGCAGATTGATGTCAGGGAATGCTAGCTATCATTCGGTGCAGAATCTTAAATCTTCCAGTTTGCTACCCAAAAATATAAATATTAAAATACACAGAACTATAATTTTGCCCATTGTGTTGTATGGGTGTAACTTGGTCACTCACACTGAGAAAGGAATGTAGGCTGAGGGTGTTTGAGAATAGGGCACTGGGGAGAAAATGTGGGCCTAAGAGGGACGAGGTAACAAGAAAGAGGAGGAAACTACATAATGAGGAGCTTACTGATCTGTACTCCTCACCAAATCTTATTTGGGTGATCAAATTGAGAAGAATGAGTTTGGTGGGGTATGTAGCACGAATGAAGTAGAGGAGAAATGTATAAAGGGTTTTGGTGGGAAAACCTGATAAAAAGAGAGAACCTGGAAGACCCAGGCATAGAAGGGAGGATAATATTAAGATGAATATTCGGGAAGTGAAACTGTGGGGAATCTACTGGATTTAAACGGCTCAGGATAGGAACAGGTGGCGGGCACTTGTAAAAGCGGTAATGAACCTTCAGGTTGCATAAAATGCGGGGAATTTCTTGACCTGCTGAGAACCGGTTACTTACTCAAGAAGGACTCTACTCCATGGAGTGAGAGGATGACTGAGTAAGTAAGTAAGTAGGCAAGCAATTAATTAATTAAGTAAGTAATATATCTTCCTAAATATAATTCATAATTAACCGAAACACTTCGCCGAAATGAACAATAAACACAGGTTTTGCTGACATAATATGGCGTGATTGTATATGTGTACTTTAACTGTGGATTTTCTTAATACAGCTGTCATTTGAAAATACCACACGTCATGCCACACGCTGCAGGTACTTATTCGCACGGCCTATTTTTGACATCCCTACGTCCGAATTAACATCGTCTTCTCACCACAGAGAACGGCTTGAGTAAACTACCGAATTTAACATCTCTTTGCTCGCTTGAGCCATTCCCGCTCTTCACAAACATGTTTGCAATTATCCGTGACAGCAACACAGCCACGGATCCCCTCATGGTGTCGCTCGTGTCCTCAGCGCATCGCTTACGTTCCCGTTTCAGTATGGCCACTGCCATAGGACAACAAAAGTGCTAGCTTTCCTTAGCTGCTTGCCCGCTCACCCTCGCGCTTTTCCGTATTTAAATTTTAATTTTACACAACTGCTGGTAGATAGCAGCATTTGTCACGCACGCTGATACCCATCAGAAATCTCTTCCCTGTCTAGTATTACTCATCAAAACGCGGATTGATATTCGATTGCAACAGTACATGAAACTATTGATTTTACTGTTTTTGTGTCTACAATTTGTGTTGTAGAACTAGAGGGTAATGTTTTATTTACTTTGCAGTACTTTTCACTTCACTCAGGTAACATTTAATTTTTTGTGAAATGTTACAAATACTGGGAACTACTTCGTATGAGTGGGAAAGAAGTTCACGACGCCATTTACTGAAGTTGTGCTCTTGGTGCTTGAGAATTATTGGACGTTTGTTTGTAAATTACTAATAAAGCGGTTTTCCGTGTAGGAACATCGTGTACTCTGTAGCATTTTCAAAAGACGCAGGTGAATATTATGTGCATTGTTTGTGGAAATAAGCTGTGAGGAGTTCTTAGAGTCTTCTTGTATTTGGGTGTGGTGGTAAGGATTAGTATGGAATAAATGGTCCTGTCAAATGTATTGTGATTATATAATGTTGAAGGCAGTACGAATTTGTATGTGTATGGGAGGAAGAGTTTAGATTAAAAATGTAATGAGCTGTGTCATGGTAGTAGCTGTATAAGGTTTTTCGTAATCACTGTGAATGACTTCGTTGTTATTTCAAACGTACCACCTTACACGATTTCTTTTAGAGAAAAGAAAAATAAATATATTTTCCGGTATTGCACAGAAAGTACCTTAAATCTTTTAGCAAAGACCCAACCTGATCAGCTGAAATATTTTAGTATGCTGTTCAGTTCGTGAGTTATTGTATACTGACTTATTTCTGTTATTTGCAGGAGTTGGCATCACGTAGCAAAATGAGTTACCAGATGCAGCCCCAGCAAGTCAGGCCAAGTAAGTAAGACAGTCACCAGTGAACTAGTCTTAGGCCTTGTTACTTTTATAACCATGCTTGTAACAGAATAATATGAAAACTGCATACAGTGGTGTTTAGACATAACAGATTAAAGTGAAATAAGAATTTATATTCCATAGGTTTTTTAGTACAAGGATGTGAAATATGTAATAGGGCTGAAGTAAAGACATAATGTCTCATATCCCACAAAATACTAACAATTATGGCTCCATAATACAGCACATCTTGGACAGTGTTAGCATAATACAAAAAGAACAGTAGGTTTTATACACATTCCTGACATAGGTGTTCCATGAATGTGCAGAGTCTGTTGGATTTTGATTGTTGAATTGTTCATGGGTGTTAAAAAAAGTACTTGAAAATTTCAGAATATGTCAGTGCTTGATGAATGGGCATGTTGTATTTATGTTAGCATTCATATGTAACAACACTTGAATTTAACAGTGGCACATTACAAAGTGCTGTTGTTTTGTTTGACCTATATCGTTGGTCACTTCCTGTCATACTAAAGTGTGTGTTTATATGAGTGTTTGCAGTGTGGGCTGTGGTATGAGTGATCCAACAGGAAGTGACAATATGGATCAAAATAAGGACTGTATTAATGACTGTATAAGACAGGTGACATGGACATAATTTTGTTAATGTTTGATTGGTGATAGAATGAATAGTTTACTATTTGTTACAACTGGTAACATTGTGGTGATACGACTAGAAAAGTTGTAAAAAGTGAGTTATGTGGGAGATATGATGGGAATGGTGGTATCTGCTGAAAACATAGACGCTAGTTTTGGTTTGTGGATTTAATTTGCTTAATTTATGTTGTTTGTAAAGTAAGTCATACAGGACCAACAACATGTTTGCAAGATGTAAAATTAACATCTGTTAATTACGTCTGCAACGTGTTTTGACCTTATATAAGGTCTTCATGGAGATTTATTTAAATAACATGGGTGTAAAGTACCAAAGTTTACATTGATAAGTTAAAGTAGCTGGGTGCTCTGTACAACAGTATAAGAATATGTAGATACATGTATGAGTGGCTGATGATACTGTTCTCACTTACATTCTCCTCTTTAATGTGTTCTGAGTTGGAAACTATTATGCTGGTTCTTGTTAACTGCAAGTCTAAATGTTATCGGAATCATTGACAACACAAATCATGGTTTGTATCATTGTTACAAATGTTTGCGCAAACTCACATGTATATGTTATATATGTGATCATAGTGCAAGCGCAAGCGTACTGACCTTTGTACTCACCAGACCCACTTGAGAGACTGTTTATGAAACTGAAGAGTACTAAAAGTGAACAGTAGGTGCATTTCACTGTGCATTGAGCAAAAATCCGTAAAGTGAGGGATGGGTGCACTGCAGTGCAGGGGGTATCTTGGGTCTCCATGCTGCACATTATGTCCAGTATGTGGCCTGCAGCCCCTTGTTCATAGGGGGAGGAGGGGGGCTTGTTCTTGAGTAGTGCATACCAGATGGTGTCACCAGCTGTGAGCAAGTTGAACACATGGCTGGAAAGCTTTCATTGCTATTTTGTTTAGATAGCTACATCATTCAAACTGTGTTAATGTACATTGCTTGTTGTACTGCAAATCATGGAGAAAAGTAGTTGAATTTGGGTGTTGTGTTGAAGCACTTCATTGTGTTACATAAACATGTCCGAGTATTTTTTTAACCGTGTACAGTTGTACGAGGTTAAAACTTTACAATAAGCTATGTCTTTGTTCGTATTTACCCATTTACTACACACATTTGTGTGTGAACGTTTTGGCTTCTGAGCATGTAAATATATGTTTGATATTCTCCTCCCCTAAACACAGGGTAAATCGTCCCTTCCCATTGCTTTTCCTTATCCCTTTTAGTTGCAAAATCCCTACTGTCAGCTGTCATTGTTGTACGGGCTTAAAGTTAGTTTTTGAGACCTAATTAGCATTTCAGTTCTTAACAACAGAGTTCTTTTGATTTGGGATAGCTCTAGCTCAGGACAGATACAGGTGTTTTGCATTTATGAAATTCATTAATTAACCTTTGGGTTGCATAAAATGTGGGGAATTTCCTGACAAGCTGTGTACCTCTTAGCTACTCAGGCAGAACTCTCCTCAATGTAGTCCACAAGTATGTTTTTTGTTTTTTTGTTTTAGCATAATTGCATTTTCTCTCATTAATCGACAAACTGTATCTATAATGATTTATACTTGAGTCTTCCAAGTATATGATAATCCTAATTTTTCTATTTTTTATTTAAATTCTGAGCCTAACTCTCATACGTGAAATTGTGTATCTGTTATTCATAACAAATTTTTATCATGTCCTGTCCTTCCATGTGTAATTTACACATCTAGTACTTCATTTTCTGTGTAACCCCTTTCCTCATCTGCTGTGACTTCCTAGTTCCTGTTTGGCTACCTGGTTAGCTGCACACCTAGCCATCCTTAACACTTTTTCACAGAGTTTGCCATTTATTGTATTGTTTTCGACTCGTCTACGACCCAACATTTCAGCATCGTACATCATATTTTCATGAGGTGTGATGTGTTCTTCACACCATATAAAACACAGGTGAATATAGTGAAGTGAAATATGAGGTTCTGCCAGTGGTATTGCTGAAAGTTCCAGTCTTGTGGGATGTTACGCTGTGTCATTGCATAAATAGAAGGGTTTTACTGAAAGTCTTGAGATAATTTGCACAGCCAAGTAAACATGTGAGCAGGAAAATGCCACCTGTCAGTCAAATCTGTAAAACTGTATTCACTTCCCTACAAAATACCAATACCTATCTGCACTTTTGCCACCGTTCTGGAAGTTTGAAGATCCTCTTGCGGTAGAACTACATTTCAGTGGTTTGCAAGCAAAGAAGGCTTCCTGCACAGCCTTATTGGTTGCATAGTGCTGACCTCACATCTGATCTGTTATGAACTGGAACAGAGGGAGTTAGGTCCGGACTGCAGGGTGTATAGGGGAGAAGTTCCCACATATTTTTCTGAAGGTAAGGAGCAGTACTGATGGTTGTCCCTTGTGGCAGAAACCCAACAATCACCTTCCTTACAGCATCCTGAAAAACCACATTTCCCATGGTCTTATGGGGTGAGGCCATTGTTCTCAGCTTCTTTTTCTTGGTTGATGATTTGTGATGCTTTGCTGTAGAATATGGTGGGGTTTGGAGTTAACTAGGTCTCTAACTTCTGGTCTGTGCTGGTGGTGTTAGTGTGTTGGGTGAAAGCATAATAGCCTTAGATGCTACCTTGAGCTGTTTTAAACTGCTAAAGAGTATTGTCTAGAAATTAGTGCAAAAAAAAGTAAGTGTATCTTCATGTCTGATCATAAGAACACGGTATCCAATATTATAAAGACAGCAAGTAAGTTATTTGAAAATGTGACATGTTTGGGAATAACAGTAGCAATTCTGTACTGCTGTAACTAATCTTGCTGTGATAACGTGTTTAGGCTGACTTCTGTCAGGCCATAATTAGGTAATGCATTTATGTAATGGGTACCATATTGGAAGAATCAGTGAATACTGGTTTGCATTTTCAAGTAATCTGTAAAGTGACATCTCATTACTTGCAATTGTAAACAAGTATCCACAAATTCTGTGCCAGCATTGTATCCATTATATAAATGTGTGACATGATGATGGCTGCATAGTAGTTGGTACAGATATGTACAGATGTACAAGAATATGTATATAAAATGTATTAATTTGTCTTGTCACTTGGATGTTAGCTAGTAATGACAAGGAAAGGTGCTTAAAGGTTGGTGGAATTAAACAATGAAATGTGGTGTGTTGGTTGAAAAGAATCATTTTGTCTTAGAATTATTGGAGTCTAGAGGGCTGTCAAATATTTGACTACCTTGCATATTTCTTCTGTGACATCAGTATTATGTTGCGAGGTCAAAGTCACATTATACTTGGGCCATCAGAGAAGGTAATCATGATATGGATGTTGGAGATAAAAGAAGGAACAGCATCCTTTTAAACATCAGATTCCCTGTTGGAAGATTATTATAACTTTGCTGGCGTACAAGATGTTATTGTCCAAGTACGGCTGGGTGTGAAACCCTTTTTCTTTCAGTGCAGAAGACCTAATGGGAGATATATTTCAACTTCCCTAATGCAAAGTTAAGAAGCAATTCACTGTTATTTATGCATTCTGCATATAGGTAAAGCAAGACAGAAAATAATCAGAAGTGATGTCAGATTAATCCTTCCATTTGCAAACACACATGAGTGAAAGGCTGAAATGTCAGCATCACTTTTGTAAGAAAAAAAGTTCAAAAATAGGTTTCAGCCACAGCATCAACTGCAATTTATCTGTCTTCAAAAAAATCACAATTTAAGATTTTTAAAATCAAGTACAGGTCCAGGATTCACGCTTCATTTGTTTTTAATTTTTAAATTTTTACAGTTCTTTCATTTTACTTGTGTTTTTGTATTCTCTGTGTTTTTTATGTGTGGCAAGCACCTGTGTAACACATTTTTATGTGCCACCTAATTTTGAAGCTCCATAGTTTTTGCTGAATCTGGCTTCTTAATTTGTGAGGTTAATTTAAATATAAGCCCAGATGTTCTAAGTTATAATGCAGGGTGTGCTTAAATAAGAGCATACCCGCTGTTCTGAGTAAATTGTTGCATTTATTGCTTCAAGTCGTCACAGATTTTGATGAAATTCACAGTGGTGGTCTTATGCAATACAGACACTCCACACTTTATGCATTTCAGACCTACACAATTCTTTAAAAAGACAGACAGTGTTTGTATAATGTTTTTGAGGGATGTTCATGCATCCATTGTTACAGTGTTAAAGCTATAAGTATTACATATTCTGAGAGTGTGTTTGTAGCCTTGCAGATACAGCATGAAATGTGCATGCACCATATTGTCATCTGTGGCCTGCCTGGCTCTTCAATATTTTTCAACATCGTCTCATAAATTGCATGATTTTTGAAACACAGTTATTGAACATGAGTGTTTTGATTTTCTCTACAACTTTTGTCAGAAACATTTCTCACTCTAAGAATAAATTGTGTGAGTATGATAAAAAATGTATATTGGTCTTCATGTATAAAGTACCTATTATTGTTGTGAGCTTTGAATGAATTATTTTCTGGAAAGAGCATAACTTGTGTGTGTTTGAGAATAGGGTACTCTGGAAAATATTTTAATGTGGGAGAGGGAGTGGTGAACATCACATAATACACAGCCTACTGTAGGGTAGTCAGATAAAGGAGATGTGACTTGAATAGATTTGTGCAGGAGGAAGAAGTAAGACATACATGTGGAATTTTTTCAGGGATGTCTTCAGGAAAGTGTCCGCTTCATGTGCTCTAATAGAGGTGGAATGGTAATACAATAAATTAGAGGAAAAATAATTAGGATATGAACTGCATTGAAGTAGTAACTCTGGACTGAATTGCTGAAGAAAGATCCCCATGACAGTATTCAGCCATTGTTTCATATAACAGGATTGTTAATGTAGGCAGATGCTGTGATAAAATCCATCTATGCTTTCAATACAGCACACCATATGTAATCTGAGGAGGTTGGTGTAATAGGGTAATATTCTGGATCTGTATTTGAATGGTTCATATCCTGGCTGGCTTACCTGCTGTCCTAACAGAGTGTTGCAGGTGAAAGCTAGGAGTTACTCATGCTGTAGTATCTCTTATTTAGAATATGTGGGTCAGAATTGCTGATAAAACCACAGGTAAAACTATATAGATAATGTCTAGAAGTAGCTGTGACCACCACCTTCCAAATGTTTTGTACTCATCATTTGTCATCCTTCCATCGAATTTGGTGTGTTATTTTACAGTTGCCATTGGGTCATTATGTGACATAGGAATTGGTTGCAGTATATACCATATTGACTATAGTTGATACTTAATGTCTTTGTTTCAGTGTCTCATGGCAACTACCAGAGTCCTGGGGACCTGCCCATGGGATCAGCCAAGGAACAGACACTGATGTGGCAACAGAATTCTTATTTGGGAGATTCTGGAATCCATTCAGGTGCCACAACACAAGCTCCGTCACTGACTGGTAAAGAGGAAGATATGGAGTCAGAACAGCTCATGTTTGATCTTGACCAAGGATTCACACAGGGTTTTACACAAGACCAAGTGGATGGTGAGTTATGTACTTGGAATGTTGTTTAACCCAGTCCTAGTGGAAAAAGTACATAGGAATTGCTGATTTGTTGTTGTTGAAATGAAACGTCTGTGTAGAAGGTAAGTAGAAATATCTGTAAATCCGATCTCTTTGACAGATTAGTATAGTTACATGTTCTTGCAGTAACATATATGTGATGCCTTTTGTTGGCTAATTAGTAACATGAATGATATGTCTGTGATCAGAGATGAACCAGCAGCTGAGTCAGACACGTTCACAGCGTGTGCGTGCTGCCATGTTCCCTGAAACACTGGAGGAAGGTATTGAAATACCATCTACTCAGTTTGACCCAGCTCAACCCACAGCTGTCCAGAGACTTGCTGAACCAAGCCAGATGCTGAAACATGCTGTTGTGAACCTCATCAATTATCAGGTATGACTGGCCTCTTGTTAGAGATGAACTGGCGTAAGCTTCATGTTTAGTGGCGATCACACCTCAGTATTAGTTCTTTTATTTAGGTGGCAACTCCAAAAGTTAGGAACTAAGGTGTAAACCAATAAAAGGAATAGAACTATAATTATTTTCAGTTACTAGCTCCGTCACCACCACTACCACCACCATGACTACTACTACTGCTACTAGTCTTAGTAGCAACAGCAGCGCTGGTGGTGGTGGTGGTGGTAATAGTAGTAGTAGTAGTAGCAGTAGAAGCAGTAGTAGTAGCAGCTTTGGCATGAAATGTAACTGAGTGTCCCTACCGCTTTATTGCTGGGGAAGGAGACCCATTACACATATATGGAATAGAAAGTTGGGTGAGTCTCACAGCCAGTCTCTACTCTTCCATAGAAGAAAAAAATCTCTTGCCTGTGGGAATCAAACTGTAATGCGTTGGCTGTCCAACATATTGCCTAGTAATCACTTTATCAACAGAGATCTCCAGGCTTCTCAATGGCAAGTAAATGCTGGACTTTTGTTTGCACTGCTCCATTATACTTGAACATAGTAACACTCTACTTGTAATCCATAAAATTATGTGACATCAGTAGCGTGAATACCGATGTAACATGTGAAAATATTAAAAATAAAAAAATTCCCTTTGTATGTCGTAAAGGTATATGGCAGGTGTAGTGTTATAGCTTTACCCATTTGTAACTTCAACACTGGATGGAGTTGATGGGTCAACTAAACACCCTGGCTGTTTTGTTTTGGGGGAAGGGGGGGGGGGGATCTGTGGAATAGAAGACTGTTCCACAGCCTTATTCTGGACATTATGTGGGAAAATCTTCTTCTGTTGGGAATCATTCTCTAGATTATCCAGCTCATAGCCTGGTAATTGTGCAAATTACCTTATCTCTGCCCCTTACAGCTTTACCTTTAGCTGTATATAATCTGGTTTTGCATTTCCTCATTTCATGTGATTTAATCCCTTTTCCACCATTGGGGTGAACAATCGTTTGTATAGTATGTGTAATTTGTCAGGTGGGGTTCCAATTAGAACATCTGCTGATGTTTTCAGTGGTATACACATTAATTTTGAAACTTCGTTTTGGTAATGTCTTGGCAGGGAATGCTCATTCCTGGAGCAGTGAGAGTCCTGTGTTTTGTATGGCAGGATTTTTATTATTTTCCCCAGGATGATGCTGATTTAGCCACCCGAGCTATACCAGAACTCATCAAACTTTTGAACGATGAGGATCAAGTGGTTGTGTCACAAGCTGCCATGATGGTGCATCAACTATCAAAGAAAGAAGCCTCCAGGCATGCTATAATGAACAGCCCCCAAATGGTAGCTGCTTTGGTTCGAGCAATCTCTAACAGTAACGATCTGGAGTCTACTAAAGCGGCTGTTGGAACTCTTCACAATTTATCACACCACAGACAGGGATTGCTTGCTATATTCAAGAGTGGTGGTATTCCAGCACTGGTGAAACTGCTCAGGTTAGTTGAATTAAAATTATCATAAGTAGGAGACTGAACATTGTTTCATTCAGATTCTTGAATTTGTTGCATATTGTATTCAAGGCCTTGCAAAAGTTGTGCAGCAAAGCTTATCAGGAAGGTTTGTTAGACCATTGCCTAACTGCCAGGTGGAGGGCTGTGTCTTGCTTGCTGTACACCATTGCTTTTTCATTTCATTCATTACTGCCTCACATGATATGAGAAGTTAGCTAGCAGGTAATTTTACACAGTGTTCAACAGTTTCACAGTTACTAGTGTATTCAGGACTTTTGATGCAGCACACATGTTTTCTGGAAGGCAGCGGTGGCTCACTGTTCTAGCTTTAACATGTCATTTAAGCAGATGTGTTGTAATTGTGTGAACTGGATCTTGCTGTAAGTGTTTGTGGACATGGTGATGAACTTTAAATACCATGAAAATGTAACTTCATAGGCCAGCTGAGTGGCTGTTAACTTGCAAAGAAAGGCCTGTGCAGTAGTGTAAGTACTGGAAATGATGAGTGCCTTTTGATGTGTATTGCAGCTCTCCTGTAGAATCTGTGTTATTCTATGCCATCACTACACTTCACAATCTACTGCTTCATCAGGAAGGCTCCAAAATGGCAGTGAGGCTTGCTGGGGGTTTGCAGAAGATGGTGGCCCTCCTGCAACGTAACAATGTCAAATTTCTGGCCATTGTGACAGACTGCTTGCAGATCTTGGCATATGGCAACCAAGAGAGCAAATTGATCATTCTGGCTTCACAGGGTCCAGTAGAACTTGTTCGCATCATGCGTTCATACGACTATGAGAAGTTGCTCTGGACCACATCACGAGTATTGAAAGGTGGAGTTAAAACATATAATGTGATATTCCTTTTTATCCAAGGACTATGATGCAATTTGTGATCATACCAGTGTCTTTAGTACTTAAGAGTATGCGCCAAATAATCGTGTATTCTGCCATGATTATCATTTGTATAGTTCTCCCACTTTTACATCTTTTGTGCATGCTTGTGTCAAGAAACCAACACAAACAATAGGACAAGCATGAAAGTCTGTACTTCTAATATGTAAATTTATACTTGACTCTCATAGTGACCATATACATAGGTTATTCGGAAAGTAAGTACTGTCTGCATATCTCTTGCGCATCCTTGAGACTATCACTTTGCACATGTGCAGTGACTTCCTCTATCAATTGAGAAGACACAGACGCCATTTCGTGAAATTCATGTTATGTTTATGCTTGTTCCTTTGTGTTAAACATGTTTAACCTTTTGGCGCCGGAATTATTTTTTTAATTTTAGCACACACACTATATAAAAATGTGAATAATACAGGAACCAAATACATTAGAATTATGAAACAAACTGAATTTTGAAGAGGAAAAAAAAGGAGAGTATACACCATGTTTAAAATATTCGGTACCTATATTTGTTGAATAAATATATAAAATGCAACTTCGGAGGTTAGAGGTGCAGTATGTCAACTATAGTTGACGTTAGGAGTCTAAAGGTTAAGACAGTTGAAGGGGCTGCTGACTGTTAAATACGGTCGTAATTCATTTTTTGAACACTAGGAATGCATTACCAAGTGAGATTCATCACCAGATCCGTCAAGTGTATGGTGACAATGTGATGATTGATGGCATGGTTAGGAAATGGGTTTGGATGTTCAATAAAGGATGAGAAAATGTGCATGATAAGGCATGAAGTGGGTGTCCATCTTTGGTGAATGATGATTTGGTGCATAAGTTCAGCGAAAGAGTGCTGATTTCTGATCTGTCCATGCACTTTCCTCAGATTTCAAGGACTGTACTCATGACATTGTCAGCAGTGGCTAACATCGCAGGCGGCCGCATTCTATGAGGAGGGTATAAAAAAACTTGTGCCCCAGCTACGATAAGTGCCTCAATAATGGCGGCGAATATGTGGAAAAATAGTTTGAAGAATGTAGAATCTAATAGCAATAAAATTTTGTACAAAACCTTACTTGATTTTTTTTTACAGCAAAACGGTACGTACTTCTGAATAAGCCTCGTAATTAATCAGAAATCCCAGGATGTAACATGTTGTGCCTTTGCAAATACAGTGAAACCTAGATTGAATGTTCTTGAAGGTACTATTTAAAATGAGTGTTGAATGAAGGATGACAAAATCAAGGACATGAATATATATGTAGCCTTCGGAATTGAATAAATAAAATTAATACTGTATAATGTTAAGTGTGTAGTCTAGTACACTTCTTCCTCTTATCCATAAAAGTTGTTGCTGCTCTGCTGTCTAATGACCTCTATGCACCTTGTTCTCAGTACTACTGGGGGGGCAGTCTTCTTGTGTCTGTGTTACATGCGGTGGGTATTCTGCCATATCATACAATGTGTACAGTGGAGTAACCCAGCTTACCTACCCATACTGGTTTGGGCCTCATTGCCATGGAGGAATGGGCCAGTATCAGTAGCTCAGTCATGTTTTCTGTATTCTGTAGACAACAAAGACGGCAGAGGTACTAGGAAATTGTGACAGTTTAACCTTCCCCCCCCCCCACACACACACACACACACACATATTTCCAGTTGAAGGTACTTGAATCAACAACATAATGCCAATTTATGCTCTTTTTGAACATATAATCGAGGAACTGGGTAGAAAGCGCAAATATATATTCAAAGAAAATTTAATGTTCTTACAGAAGTTTTGACAGTACTGACAAAAACATGCATAGTGGTTGAGGAAAACTTGGATTCAAGGAACATAAAATCCAAATTTCACTGTAACATATGTTCAGAAATGATGGGCATGGCATTTTTTGGCAATAAATTCGGTACCATTATCAGTTATTCAGCATATCCTGGAAAGGTGTACGGTAGTAAATATTTTCAAAATGTGCAGCTTTTGGAAAGATGATAGTTCTCTTTAATGGTGTATAATTGAATGTTGTCTATATTGATTACTGAAGGCTGTGTTATACAATTTTGTTCCAGCATAATGCTTGTAATATCATTTGGTTTCAGTTTTGTCTGTCTGCTCAAGCAATAAGCCAGCCATTGTAGAAGCTGGGGGGATGCAGGCATTGGCCATGCATCTAGGTCATCCAAGTCAGCGTCTAGTTCAGAATGCATTGTGGACTCTGCGAAACCTCTCTGATGCAGGAACAAAAGTGGTGAGATGAATGTTGCTGCCATTATGCGGTTTCCATTTTTTTATATTTGACAGTTCAAAACCCATGGAATTTTTTTGTTTCCATTTTTAGACAAAAATACATACATATTCATATACACCGTGTATAGTATTTTAATATTTTTATGACTAAAATACTGCATTAATTATTGACCATTACGGAGACCAAGAAGTGAGTGCAGGTACCAAATGAGGGAAGATCAGAGGAATGCTATTGAAAGAGGGGATACGTGTACACGTGATAATATCTCGAACAACAGCGAAGAATGGAAGAACGTTTTATCATAAGATCACCGACAGTAGTGGAAACATCAGTTAATGGTGGTAAAAATGGGAGGTTCTCAAATTTTCTGGTACTGTGAATCCCATACAAAGCCGTAATATTTCTGTGGAACCGCATCCCAAAATCATCTGAATTTGTAGAGTGCTAGGGTTCAGCTTGTGGTAATATTTAAAGTTTGAATAAATACAAACAAGAAACATGCTTGAAACATTCAGTGCATAAACTCTGATTTTCCTAGCAGTATTGATCATAAAACTAAGATTCAGAAGATAATGTAATAACTGTCCAACAAGATGTGACTCGCATCTTGTTGGACAGTTATTAAATTATTATGACTTGATACTGATGGTGATGTCATGCGCAACGAGTTGTTCCTCCGAGATTGCTGCACTGTGGCACCCAAAAACAGCTGGGTGACAGCTGTACTTGTCTTGGTGGATGTCACTGTAGTGGTGGTTGCTATTAAATTCGGTTCACAATGCACGGACCCATGTACATAAAATTCAGAAGATACTTTTTTCGCCTGAGGAGAGTCTTAAACTCAGCTTTTTAGGCACAGACACGTGTTGGAGAAACACTGTTATACCATCATTCCACATAAATTTCATAAATTGTTAAAAATACTAGGTAGAATAATTTTTCTTTCCAACTTGTAATACAAAGCAAAAATTAATCCTGTGGACTACACATTTGAGAACCACTGGTATGGATGACTGTTGGGTTTAAAGTCAATAACACATGCTTGGGCATTCATGACAGTGGGTGCGCTAAACAAACCAGGCCAGCCATAGGTGTGCAAGTTATATTCTAGCCAGTAAATGGATTACTATGCACTCGTCAATTACATTTTATATGCAGTGTGTCAATGTCATTCATTTGTATTCCATACCAGTTCTGATGGAGTAGTGGTAAAGTACCAGATTTGCATCATAGATTGTGCTCCAGCAGTACTTCTGCCACCTACAACCTCTCAAAATCCATTCACCTCATTCTTTATAAAATACTAAATATACGTTTAACACCAGGTTGCATTTCCTTACCCTTGATAATGGGGTAACTATATTCCTGAAGCCTTGCAGGGGAAGGCTACTGTATTTGAATCTCAGATGGAGTATCATCTGTCCTGTCTGAGAGTATTTTATATAAAGTTTTTCACGGTTAGGCCAGGTCTCTGCCTCGGTGGTATTTTGAAATACATCACACTTGTTACCTCACACATGCTTTGAAATTCATACATACTTGTTAGTCTCATTTTGCTTGCATATGTTAGAACAATATAAAGTATGTATGTATGTGTGTGTTTTTAGCCTGTATCAATATTATTGACTTTGATGTTTTGTAGGATGGCCTTGAAGGTCTGCTACAAAGTTTGGTCCAGCTCTTGGCATCCACTGATGTGAATGTAGTGACATGTTCTGCTGGCATCCTCTCAAACCTGACATGCAACAACCAGCGCAATAAAGTGACGGTATGCCAGGTTGGTGGTGTAGATGCTCTTGTGCGTACCATCTGCAATGCAGGTGACCGTGAGGAGATAACAGAACCTGCTGTTTGTGCCCTTCGCCACTTGACATCACGACATGTTGAATCAGAGATGGCACAGAATGGTGTACGTCTGAACTATGGCATGCAAGTGATTGTGAAACTGCTGCAGGCCCCATCCCGGTGGCCACTGGTAAAAGCAGTGATAGGATTGATCAGAAACCTAGCCCTCTGCCAAGCAAATCATGCCCCATTACGTGAACATGGAGCCATCCACCACCTTGTTCGTCTTCTCACGAGGGCCTTCCATGATACACAGAAGGTATGTGAATATGTATAGCCTTCTGCAGAGTGATCACTTCTATATCGTGTTTGCAACTTGTTTCATTTTGTCCCCAGCTACACATAGTGTTGATTTAATTGAATTCTATCCAGTATAGTACAGTAACAAATTCCAACCATTGTTGATATTACAAACCATACTATTAGCAAAATTGAAGAGTTTTTTATTTTTGACATAAAGGTGGTGGTGTCTCAATTATTAGTATGTGTAAAATATTCTGGGGTATTTTTAGTATTATGTTTAGATGCATATTCCAGAAATTGCATATATCCTACATCTAATGGGATTTCAGAGGTCCTCAGTTGCTAGCAGTGGCAGCCAGCAGCCTGGAGCATATGCTGATGGTGTGAGGATGGAGGAGATAGTGGAAGGAACTGTTGGAGCTCTGCATATCTTGGCCAGGGAATCACATAATCGAGCTATCATCAGAGGACTGTTGGTCATCCCAATATTTGTGCAGGTTTGTATGAAACAGTGTGAGTATGGGACATAACGATGTCCTCATTATAGCAAGAACAAATTATCAGCACCATCCATTTATTTATGGTAAATATGTGAAAACATATTATATAAAATGAGGGCTTTTCTGGCACTTTGGTAATACTGAATATTTCCTGATAAGCTGCGACTCCTTTGGGTAACTGTTATCACCAACTGTATGTGCCAGTTTGTTTAGCAAGGTGTGTGTCACTTGTCCCTTATCTGGAAGAAGAAAGTCTGCATTTCATAATTCAGTACTCTTTTTGTCAAAACAGAGGATGTACTCAAAACGTGGAGGAATGTGCGGACATATGGGGGGCAGTGCAAGTGCTCCACTTAGAAATGCTGGCTGGCTTTCCAGAATGTTGAATAGAATAGTGGGCGGTGTGTTAGGACTTCGTTCATCAGGCCTGTGTGGCTTGGAGCAAAATAGTTTGGATTAATTTTTGGACATCATTCACTACTTTGGAAAAACATACGCATGGTCTGTTGGCTGGGATACCATTGACACTGAAACAGGTGGTCTGTAGTGTGTGTTGCTAGGAAAGATGGCTGCCTTGACAGTTTATGGCAGATGATCATTGAAAATGCCAACCATTTTGTGGCATGCTTAAATATCTAGAACTGGCAGCATCTTGAACAGAGACTTCACTACTTTAAGGTAAGGAAAGGTATTAGTAGGCACAACAGGCAAGTGCATAATGTTGTGTATGTTCTAGTTGATGTACCTCGAACTCCATACATTTTTGGGGCAACAAAAATGGTGGGTGATACTGCATGTAGTGGACAGTTTGTAATTGCCTCTCATTTCTGAATACAAGAGGTTTTGAAAGTATGGGAAATTTGTAACTCATTTCAGATAATACTGCAACACCAAGAATGTTTGATACCACCTCAGACAAGTTGGGAAGTTTTCCTAGGGCATAATTGTACTGGGTTATGTTGAAATTTAGGATGGTATAGGCCTGTAGTGTAACAAGAATAATACATACATGGTTATTTCTGCTCTGTATGCAAAGGAATATTGTATTTGATTTCAGTTGCTATTTAATGACATAGAAAATATCCAGCGAGTGGCTGCTGGGGTTTTGTGCGAGTTGGCTGCTGACAAGGAAAGTGCTGAGATTATTGAACAGGAAGGAGCCACTGCCCCATTGACTGAGTTGTTGCACTCACACAATGAAGGAGTTGGTAAGTGATATTTTAGATTATTAATTGGGGGCCCAGAATGATCTTTGTAGTCAGAAGAACGACTGGACTCCACAGAGACTTTATGAAGACCAGGCGCATGAGAATGATATTGAAACAGACTTTAGTTTTCTTTGTCAATACAAATTACGATACCAGACAATTTAGAATGCAGAAGTCTCATTGAAAAGACAGCATACAATAATGATATTTTTCTAACTCCCTTTCTTGTTAGCAACGTATGCAGCAGCTGTTTTATTCCGAATGTCAGAGGACAAACCACAGGACTATAAGAAGAGATTGTCCATGGAATTAACCAGTTCCCTCCTGCGTGAAGACCAGCTTCTTTGGAATGGAGGTGATCTTGGGATGAGTCCAGATTTACAGGTATGTTTTTTGCCATGATCTTGTGTTGCTTCTGAACTTAGCCTACCTGGAGTTGGTAACACTCACGTGATGTACCTGGGCCTATTGCGTGGTTAAAAATTTGCAGCTCCCGATTGACTCAGGTGATTATGAGCGTTTTTCTATACTGCCATGTATGTTCTTGTGCCCTTCATATGGTATATTGCTTTCTGTGTTTATGTGGCCAGTTCAGTGCTTAAATTATTAAGGATGAGACCAAACCTAGCAATGCTGAGGTACAAGACCTGATCAGAAAGTATGGAAACTGAATCCACAGTTGACTAACATAAATTGGCTTATTCAGCTATGTTTATTTCACAGTACATGCCTTTGCTGGAAGCACTTCACGCATTCAATTTTTGGAACTGCCAGCAGTTGCGTTACTGCATTTTGCTGAGTTGTTTGCACTGCATAAAAAATCTTGCCATTTAGTGGTTGGTGGGGTGGGGTGCAGCCTCATTTATGGAACTCTATGTATAAACAGTTTTCTAACACATGATGGATCTGAGCAGGTACTGAACTCATCAGGAATTCCTGGTGAGTTTGGTTGTCACTGGATTCCCATTTTGGGGGAACATGTCACAGTGTACTGCATCACAAAGTCATCCCAGCACATAAGAATGCCAATGTTGGTTAATCACCTGTGTGGTTAGAGATAACTTATTACAATTATAGTTGAAGATGGTCATTACTTTGGTTCTGCTGTGCACTTTATTGTGCTTTTTCAAATAATGGCAAGGAAGTGGATTTGTAATGTGGTGATTGCTGCTTAGTTGGTGGCGGGGTGAGCGATTGACCCACATTTCAGCGCCATTTAAAATCCTTAAAGACATTTTCAGCAGGTTACTTTCCTTGGTTTTCTCATTCTTTAAAATGATCATTCTGCTCATTAAGTAACTTGTGTTTGGTTGACTGTACTGTCAGCAAATCATATTTGCTTCAGTTAATGAGCTTCAGTTGCCATATTTTCGATCTTCTCACAAAATTTATTGTACCTGCATTATTCTGTAGGCTCTGAGACATGTAGATTGATTTATGACGTCAAGCCCCTGTTTTTTCAGATGGTGATTACAGTGGATTGAAATGAACAAGTGAATTGTAAATCCGCATAATTTAAAGCTGCTGCTGCTGCTGCTGCAGTGTAAATGCGGTATTCACTCTTCAGGGATACTACACAGAGTTGATTGGTAGTTACATACCAGTTGGTTCACCGTGTAACATTCCGGAAGGGTGAAGATCTGAATAGTAAATATGTCTACACTTGCGGCAGCTTGTTAAGGCATGTTAATCAGAGCCGTGACTTTGTACAGTGTGATGTATCTGGAGATACGAATTTGGTCTTGATCCTTTTTAATCAGACCTTATACATTTATAGAATTATAATGCATCATTCTGTCATAGACACCCCACATATTTATCCACAGTTGCCTGTGGTACTATTTTTTTAATCATTCTTTGAATTTGCATGAGTTGTGTGTAATAGTTGCAAAATTTATGTTAGAAATTTAATTCTTGAACTCCTGTGAATTATGAATTATGAATGTTATTAGTTACAACTAGTTATGTAAAGCATGAACATGCCAGATATTTATTACATGTCTCCCGTGATTAGAAACATTTATTTGACTTTTATATTTTAGCATTGGTGGATGTGTGAACTTTTTTTATCCACTTAGATCAAAGTTGTGCACTTAATTCACGTAATCACCATGCATTGTATCAGTAGTTGTAATATTTATTTAATTTTTCTCATAATTGCATCATCACTGAGAACCTTTGTCCATGGCGCGGATTTAGGGGACTTAGAGCAGCGTGTCTTTTTATTTTGTAATTTTTAGCACGTCTGGTGTGATTGTTGCACATTGTCTATGGTGTGGTTGTTTTTTGCTTTGATACCCCATTGCAGGATATGCTTGGCCCTGACCAGGGGTATGATGGTATGTATGGGCAGGGACCACCTAGTGTACATAGCAGTCATGGCAGCAGGCCCTACCAGCAGCAAGGTATGTTCAGGTGCAGGCATTCAGCCAGCCAGTGCCCTTCACTGTCTAACAACCAATAACAGTACTGTATTTACCTAAATGCAAGACGCCTATAATCTAAGCCCACCCCCCCAAAAAAAAATCTGCCAAGGGAGAAAGTGTTTATCCAAATCTAATATGACTCCCCAATAATAAAATGTCTGCTAAGAAAAAATATTTTACTATTACTCTCATACACTTAATTCACAAAGCATGTCATATTCTATCTACCTGTACCAGTCAGTGTCGCTGTCACCATCTTCACAGTTAGTGCCTTCATCTTCTTCGTACTCACTACCAACATTCCCATCCTCTTTGCTGTCATTCCACGATGTATCATCATCAGTCTCATCCACTGCAGTGGACATACAGTACTTCTTAAAAACACCCTTCACAATCACTTCTGATGGCATGTGCTGCCATGCCATTTGACTAAATCATATAGTTATATATTGTGGTTTATCAACTTTCTTGAACCCATGAAGTTGCAGTTTTCTCCACAGTTGCTGTTAGTGGTGTTAAGAATTTAAATATGCGTCTTCTGGAATTTTATGTTGTGCCCGTGGTCTGATCAGTATGAGATATGGCCCTTTTTATGGTTTTTAATGTGTGGTTTGGTCCAGGTTTTATTTTTTAGGCTTTCAGTCAATTTTTTAATGGCCATTTTCATGCCACAACCCTTGGGACTAGATCTGTTCTTAGGTACATATTGTAACAAGTTACTATTGATGGTGCCCAGGGACTGAGAATAACTCAGTGTAAGGGGTCCACCAGGTTAGGTGCTTCTTTGCCTGAAAACAGAAGTAGAGCCGATTTCAAAAAAAGTTGTGCTTCTTTAAAAACTTTGGCTGTGCCAGTTAGCTTTAGTCATGCCATTTTCTGTCATGGATTTCTTGACCCTTGAAGGTGGGACCGATACATCGGCCTGAAATGTTGATAAGGAATTACCACTCTCCTGTTGCGTGATATCTCAGAAAAGCGCAGATCTCATGTGACGATTTGGCGATGCAGGCCTCGGTTTGACTCCCCATGGTCCAGTTCAAAAACGATCTGGTTCCGTGCTTCATATGTGAATTTAAGATGACCTCATATATTGGAGCACCAAATTTAAGGAAAAAACCTCATCTTGCATTGGAGTAAATATGGTAATATCCTTGATGCAGGCAGCAAACAGTGTGGAACTCTTTAACATGGATAGAGGAAGCATGCTCATTCAGGGTATTCCACATAAGGTGTGCCAAACTTCAGGATATTGTCTTAATTTGGTTTATAACGTAGTGGTGACAAAGACAAAGAAAGATGCCATGTATCACAACTAAGGGTTGCTTTTTTTGTATATGGGAGATTTGTTTACAACATGTTTCAGTCGAAAGGGCCATCCCTATGGACTGAAACATGTAAACAAAACTCCCATATACATAATAAACAGCCCTTAGTTATGATGGGTGATATCCTTTCTCTCTCTCTCTCTCTCTTTTCCCCCCCGACCACGCTGGAGGGAAGTAGCTGTAACAGTATTATGACCTGTACCGGAGGCTGCAGTTACAGTTTTTAGTACTCCTGATGATGGGTGCTGTGACACCCTAAACATGTAGAGTGACTTTGCAGTAAATATCTGCATACTGTTGCATTTGGTTGGATTTTTATTAACATTCATGTACTCCAATTTGATATTCGACTGTCTTTTCCATACATCTGTATTATACTGTGCAAAAAGTTGTGTAAGGTAACAGCATAACAGGAAGATATCCATTTAGTTAAGTGTAGTACAGTGTCTAAAAACATCATAAAAAGGCAGTAAAATCTTACCACCCCTTCTGTACACCACCAGTGGAAACTTGTGTATCAGATAATACCACATGAAAGACACATTTTTAGTAATGTTGCTCAGTATGTATGTTAGTTTACATAGTTGTGTTACAACACAAAAAAAAAGTTTGATTGGATAATATCAGAATGTCAATTTTCATTGATGTTACAGTGATTACTGTTCAAAATGCCCTCCGGTATTCAGTATGTACAATGCTGCCTGTCAGAAAATGAAATTGTTGCCATACTGGTTAATTTCACCATCTCCTTCATGCAGTCAGTGTACTCTATAATTTTCTGCAGTAGTTTCTCTCTTGTCTGCAGTTTTGTCTTGTAGACATGCTCTTCATATGCTCCCACAAGTAGTAGTACAGGGTTGTACGATATGATGACCTCACAGGTCAGGCGCATGGACCAGAATGGCCAGTCCAGCAATTAGGACAGTGATGAGTAAGGTATTTTGTTACTTTTCAGCCAACATGAGGTGGTGCACCTTCATGTTGAAACAACAATCGTAACCTTGTCCACAGAGGAATGTCTTGTAGTGAGTTCTGTAAGAAATTCAGATAATAAGCTGCAGCCATACAGCCATCTGTGACATATGGTCACATTACGCAATTCCTGATGATACTACACCAAACATTCACTGGAAATCAGTGCAGAAAGTGGGATACTTTGGCAGTATATATAGATATATGTGTGTGTGTGTGTGTGTGTGTGTGTGTGTGTGTAAGCACACACATCCTTAACCGTTTGGCCCGAACAACACGTATGCTGTGTCAAGATGCATGGTTCATTTCCTTAACCTTTTGACGCCCAATGTCAACTATAGTGGTCATACTGCACCGCTAACCTTTAAAGTTGCATTTTATATATTTATTCAACAAATATAGGCACTGAATATTTTAAACATGGTATATACTCTCCATTTTTTTCTCTTCAAAATGCAGGTTGTTTCATAATTCTAACGGATTTGGTTCCTGTATTATTTACATTTTATACACAGGGTGTGCCAAAATTAAAAAAATAATTCTGCCGCCAAAAGGTTAATGATGCAGCGTGTGCATTAGACAGTAATTATGGCTATTCTTGTACAGCCTTGTTGGGGTTTTTCAATCTTTCTTTTGTGGGGGGAGGGGGGTGTTGGCAAGTAGGAGTTTGTATGAAAAAATTAAAGGATGCAAAATAAATTCAGAGTTTTGCACATTTTACTGGGAATTTAATTCCAGCCTCAAGGGGTTAAGTGACCTGCATATGTCACATTTATAAATGCCATAGAGGGATTGTGGGTGGTATTGGGGAGTAGTGTTTGCTGGAAGTGGCAGTAAACAGCTGGTTCATAAGAAGTACTGTAAAAATTAAAATGCTCATAGTGATGTAATAGTTGGTAATCAGACATATGCTGATATAGCATGTTTTGTTCAGAATGACTCCTAATTTCCTGAAGTTCAGTACACGTTGTGTGGAACATTGTATGTAGTTAATACAAGGGGAAGGTGGGTATTTCATGTTGTGAGCAGAACTTGTCCAGGATTAACACTGCCTTGTACTATGTAAGGAGGAAAATATGTTAGAATTAAGCTAAGAGACAACCAGAAATTCTTAAATTTTCCGTTTTATTTGCCTCTTTCGTGACTGTTACTCCAGTTGAATAGAAAAAGTGTTTTTCATAAGAAAATATGAGTTTGCATTTCAAAAGGACCTGACTGAGCATGAATACTTATATGGAAAGCTAGATCAGTAGTGCAGACAAATCAAGGGAGCAAGACTTGTTACGTCTGCAAAATAATGTTTGAATGGCTGTTTGTAACTTAAATTGACTTTACATACATTTCTAATAGGTCAGGTCATTTTAAAATACCCGTGTGTATGTATGTGTATATGTATGTGTGTGTGCGGGGACCGCAGTAGCACAGTGGTGAAGGTGCTGTGCTACAAATCGGAAGGTCGCTGGTTCAATCCCAGATGGTGTCATTGGAATTTTTCATTGACATAATCCTTCCAATTGCATTATGGCCCTGGGATCGACTCAACCTCTAACAGAAATGAGTACCAGGAGTATTTCCTGGGGGTAAAGGTGGCCGGTGCATACGGCTGACAACCTTACCACCATTCTGTGCTGTTGTCATATAATCTGGGAACCTTAAATTCCTGGAATCCTCTGGGCCACTCCAGGCCTGTAACGGGACTGCTTTACCTTTACCTTTTTTATATATATGTGGTGATTATTGTGTGTTGTGTTTTACAGTGGTCCCTCAGTTATCTGGATCCCTGGGTGGTCTGGACAATTTTTGGGCCAACTATAGCCCAATATTTCTGGTGGTACAGTTTCCCAGGTAGTCCAGACCACCCCTCCCGTCATATAGTCTGGATGACTGAGGGACTTCTATAATATGAGGATAAATATACAGCATATGCCCAGGTGATTAGCTTCTCTGCTGTGGAGAATGGATTTTCTGTCATCATCCTCTCTAGGACTTGGTCTGCCCAGCTTCTTTTTTCTCTTTGGTGATATTGTTAGGTGTTTTGTTAGAATGATGTCACCATGTTCTTTGAGATTTCTTGTGTATCGCTGTATAAATTCTGTTACCTGTGTAATTTATGGTCTCATATAATTCATTTTTTTCTTTTACAATTGGGAGCAGGAAACACAATGAAGTGCCTTTCTGCTAATAGGAATCCTCATCAGTTCTTATTGTCCATGATCACTTGAGTTAGATGATGTTGGTTGGAATATCTGATTTATAATTCCTAGTGTTTTAACAAGATTTATTATTCCCACATTCAGACTCTTTTTGCACATGTAAGATACATGCAAAATGCTGAAGAGTATTAATTTGAGTCACCGTCCTGTCAAATATGCGTGTCTTGCTTGTTAGTGTTTCTTGTGGACAGTGGATTTGTACCTGCAACATTTCAATGATGATTACTTATTAAATTTTGAACCTGAAGGCAGGTTTTCCCGATTTTTTTAATATCGTGCCACTAGAAGTTACCCTGCCCCAGTGGGTTTTAATTTTGTTACCTTATTAATATAAACGTCACTGAACTTGCTGATTGAAAAGGACAAATTGCAACATGTTAAAAAAATGTGCACCTATTGGTAAAGTAATTATTGCTTGAAGAAGGTGAAATAACACTGCAGATGCACAGAGTGCATGTTGAACTGTGAACATTACTAGGTAAATAACAGAAATCAACAAATAGTGTGTTGAACATTCATTAAGGTTTGTAAAATTCAACATGTTGCTAATTCTTTGTTTCATTTGTAATATTCATGCATTTTTGCACTGTTTCTGAGGTGGTGTGTTGTGGTAAAGGGAAGCTAAGTACTTTATTTACCTTTGATTTGTCCACGGTCATGCTTCCCTGTTCTTGAATTAATTGTGAAATTTGGGTTGCATATCTTGTAATTGGATTGAGGTTCTCTTTCACATTCATTTCAAGTATCTTTCCTTATAACAGGTCTGGTGCAAGACATGGAAATTTCTTCTTATTTGGCCTTTGTTATTCATCTTTGGTTTTTATTTTATTTTAATTTAGACCCTTTCATTTGTCAATTGCAGTAAGGTGTTTTATATATATATATATATATACAGGGTGTTTCACGACTTTAGGGCATAACTGCAGGAGGTGATTTCCTAGGTCTTTGTGATCAAAAAAGTTCATATAAACATATGTCCGATTTTGGACGGTTACGGAGT
>Ga0131853_10002500_pt1 | contig 32839 bp, 45 predicted proteins | sample TergutLab28metaG_FD_92764 | JGI IMG/M metagenome (GOLD analysis project Ga0131853, IMG submission 92764) | Labiotermes labralis P1 segment gut microbial communities from Petit-Saut dam, French Guiana - Lab288 P1 (version 2) (version 2) | ecosystem: Host-associated > Arthropoda: Insects >... | reverse complement strand
TAATGTAACATTTGCAGTAGAGTTAATAACTCCGATAGCAATGGAAGAAGGATTAAGATTTGCGGTTAGAGAAGGCGGCAGAACTGTCGGCTCTGGCGTTATCTCTGTGATTTTGGATAAGTAATTTAGGAAGTAAGATGGAAAACGAGAACATTAGAATTAAATTGTTAGCTTTTGACCACAATTTATTGGATGATTCAGTGAAAGAAATTGTAAGTGCAGCTAAAAGAACTGGTGCGAATGTAGTTGGTCCTGTGCCGCTACCAACCAAAATTAGCAGATTTACAGTATTGCGGTCGCCACATATTGATAAAAAATCAAGAGAGCAATTTGAAATGAGAAGACATAAAAGATTGCTAGATATTAAAAATCCAACACCGCAAACAGTTGAAGCCCTAATGAAGTTAGAGCTGTCGGCTGGTGTTGATGTGGAAATTAAACTTTAGGAGTGAATAAATGAGAACGGGTTTAATTACAAAAAAGATTGGTATGTCTAGAATCTATGATGAAAGCGGTGCTTTTGTTCCCGTAACTATCTTAGAAGTTGATGATTGTGTGGTAATAGCGCATAAAACTCAAGAAAAAGACGGATACAATGCTTTGCAGTTAGGATTAGGTAAAGCTAAAGTGAAAAATGTTTCCAAACCAATGCAGGGAGTATTTAAAAAAGCTGGAGTTGCTCCTGTCCGTAAAATGGCTGAATTCAGAGTTGATGAAAGCAATTTTGTAGATGTGGGTTCACAGCTATCAGCTGCGCATTTTGTTGCGAATCAATTCGTAGATGTTGCTGGAGTTAGTATTGGTAAAGGATTTGCTGGGGTTATTAAAAGACACAACTTTAGAAGTTTAAGAGCTACCCATGGTGTGTCGTTGACTCACCGCTCGCATGGTTCTACAGGTAATCGTCAAGATCCTGGTAAAGTTTTTAAAGGCAAAAAAATGGCAGGACATTTAGGAAATGCTAATATTACAACACAAAACTTAAAAGTTGTAGCCGTTGATGAAGCCAATAATTTAATTTTGGTTAAGGGGGCAGTGCCCGGACATTGCGGATCTTTTTTGAAAGTTAGTGATGCCGTAAAAAAAGTATTGCCAAAAGAGGCTCCTTTTCCAGCAGGTTTGAAGTCTGCACAGCCTGTTGAAAAATAAAATAAAATAAGGTATTTACAAATGAAGATAGATGTTATAAATTTATCCAGTAGCAAGGTAAAGGAAATAGAATTAGATGATTCTGTTTTTGGTAGTGATATTAGATCCGATATTATGGCAAGGGTTGTTAAGTGGCAGCTTGCTATGCGGCGCGAAGGTAATCATAAAGCAAAAACTAGAGCTGAGGTAAAGCATACCACCAGAAAGCCTTTTAAACAAAAAGGAACTGGTAGAGCTAGACAAGGTATGACCAGTGTTCCTAATATGCGGGGCGGCGGTGTAGCTTTTGGTCCGGTTGTAAGAGACCATTCGCATAAATTACCTAAAAAAGTTAGAGCTTTAGGTTTGAAATCAGCAATTTCTTCCAAATTAAAAGAAGGTAAATTGTTTATCATTGAAAATCTTAATTTAGATAGCAATAAAACTGCTGATTTAAATAAAATTTTAGCTAAATTGGGCTTAAAATCTACTTTATTTGTGGAAGCGGCTGTTGTTAATGATAATTTCAAAATGGCCTCAAGCAATATTATTGGAATAAATGTTCTTCCTAATGTTGGCTTAAATGTGTATGATATATTAAAACATGATAGTTTGGTATTAACCGAAGAAAGTGTTAAAGAATTGGCTGCGCGTCTAAATAGAAATTAAAAATTAATAGGACAAAAGCTAAACAGGACTAAAGATATGGAAACTAAAAATATGGAAAATGGAAATAAAGAAAGATTCTATGAAGTGCTTCGTAATCCAATTATTACGGAAAAAACTACGAATCTTTCCGGAGAAAATAAGTTTGTTTTTGCGGTAGCTCCTACTGCTAATAAGCTGGAAATTAAAGCCGCTGTTGAGTTTTTGTTTAAAGTAAAAGTAAAAGCGGTTAATACCATAAATCAAAACGGTAAGTTTAAGGTTTTTAAAGGTAAAATCGGCAAAAGAAAGAATTATAGAAAAGCTATTGTTACCTTAGCAAAAGGTCAAACAATTGATTTAAGCTCAGGAGTTTAGAAATGGCATTAAAACATTATAATCCTACCACTCCCGGTCAAAGAGGATTGGTTTTAGTTGAAAGAAAAGATATTTGGAAAGGCAAGCCTGAAAAATCTTTAACCGTTGGTTTAAAAAAATCTGGCGGCAGAAATAATCATGGCAGAATTACCGTTAGACACATTGGCGGCGGACACAAACAAAAATATCGCTTGATTGATTTTAGAAGAAATAAATTTGATGCAACTGCAACTGTAGAAAGAGTTGAATACGATCCAAACCGCACAGCTTTTATTGCTTTAGTAAACTATGAAGATGGTGAAAAAGCATACATTTTAGCTCCAAACGGTTTATCGGCTGGTGATAAAGTAGTAAGCTCAGCCAATGCCGATATTAAAGTGGGAAATACAATTCCATTAATTAATATTCCAGTGGGAACCATTGTTCATAATGTGGAAATGAAGCCTGGTAAAGGTGGACAGCTAGCGCGTTCAGCTGGTGCTTATGTGCAAATTATCGGTAAAGATAGAGATTATGTGCAATTAAGATTAAACTCTGGAGAAATTAGATTAATTAATTCCAGCTGTTTAGCAACCATTGGTGCGGTAGCTAATTCCGACCACCGTAATATTAATTATGGTAAAGCGGGCAGAAAAAGATGGTTAGGAGTTAGACCAACTGTGCGCGGAACTGCGATGAACCCTGTTGACCATCCTCATGGCGGCGGACAAGGTAAAACCTCTGGCGGTCGTCATCCGGTTACGCCTTGGGGTAAACCAACTAAAGGTAAAAAAACTCGCACAAATAAACTTACAAATAAATTTATTGTTCGCCGTCGCGGAAAATAATTTGAAAAATAAAGGAAATAGGGGAAAAATATGGCTCGTTCTTTAAAAAAAGGTCCTTTTGTTGATGGATATTTATTAGTGAAAGCTAAAAAATCGCAAGCAGCAAAAAAGAATGATGTAATTAAAATATGGTCAAGAAGATCAACAATAATTCCAGCTTTTGTAGGACTTACTTTTGGGGTATATAATGGTAGAAAATTTATTCCCGTTTATGTAACCGAAGATATGGTAGGGCAAAAATTTGGTGAATATTCACCTACACGCACTTATCATGGTCATGGTGCCGATAAAAAAGCTAAAAGAAATTAAATATGAGTGGAAAAAACATGAGAGAAGCTAAAGCTATTTTAAGGAATGTAAGGGTTAGTCCTTTTAAGATAAACTTGGTTGCCGAAAGCATTAGAGGGTTAAATGTTCAAGATGCCTTGAATGAGCTAACTTTTTCTAATAAAGCTATTGCCCTTGATGTTAAAAAAACTTTAATGTCAGCAATCGCTAACGCTCAAAACAATCATGGTATGGATGTAGATCGTTTATATGTTAAAACTGCCTCAGTAGGTAAAGCGATAGTGATGAAAAGATTCCATGCAAGAGCTAAAGGCAGAGGAGTGCGAATCCTAAAACCTTTCAGCCATTTATTTATAACTGTATCCGAAAAGGGAGATAATTAATAATGGGACAAAAAGTTAATCCGATTGGTTTAAGATTGAATATTAACCGCACTTGGGAATCCAATTGGTATGCCAATAAAAATTTCGGTAAGTTTTTACATGAAGATTTAAAAATAAAATCCCATATTGCTAAAAAAGTTAAAGAAGCCGGACTTTCTAAAGTGTTTATTGAAAGAAGCTCTTCTAAAAAAATGGTTATAAATATCCATGTGGCAAGACCTGGAGTTATTGTTAATAAGAAAAAAAATGAAGTTGAAACTTTGAGACGCGAATTGGCAACTCTAGTAGATTCGGATATTAGATTAAATATTATTGAAGTTAGAAAGCCAGAAATTGATGCACAATTAGTAGCAAGTAATGTGGCAACTCAATTAGAAAAAAGAATTTCTTTTAGAAGAGCCATGAAAAAAGCAGTGCAAAATGCTTTAAAATCTGGCGCATCTGGCATTAGAATTAACTGCAGCGGTCGTTTAGGCGGCGCGGAAATTGCTAGAATGGAATGGTATAGAGAAGGACGCGTGCCTTTGCATACTTTGAGAGCTGATATAGATTACGGTGAAGCAACAGGCTTTACAACTTACGGAGCTTGTGGTATAAAAGTATGGATATTCAAAGGTGAAGTTTTAAATAAAGATTATTTGTTTGATAAATCTAACAATAATCGTAAACAAAGTTTGTAAGATTAGAGGTATTGATAAATGTTAAGTCCAGCTAGAACGAAGTTCCGCAAGGCGCATAAAGGTAGGATTCACGGTGTGGCATCCAATGGGTTTTCTTTAAATTTTGGAGAATATGGTTTAAAAGCCTTAAACCCAGAAAGAATTACGGCTCGTCAAATTGAAGCTGCAAGAAGAGCTATAACTAGACATATGAAAAGAGCAGGAAGAGTTTGGATTAGAATTTTCCCAGATGTGCCAGTTTCTAAAAAACCTGCTGAAGTTCGTCAAGGTAAAGGTAAAGGCTCTGTAGAATTTTGGGCAGCTCGTGTTAAGCCTGGTAAAATTTTATTTGAAATTGACGGTGTGCCTGAAGATATTGCTAGAAGAGCTTTTGAATTAGGAGCAGCTAAGCTGCCTATTTCTACAAAATTTATTAAAAGATTTTCTGAATAAGGGAGCATGTTATGAAAGCGCAAGAAATAAGAAATAAAACTGAATCTGAATTAAAACAAGATTTGTTGAAATTTCGTAAAGAATTGTTTAATATTAGATTTCAAAAAGCTAATGGCAACTTGGAAAATGTATCTCGTATTTCTGTTGTTAAAAAAGATTTAGCTAGAATTAAAACTGTGCTAACTGAAAAAGCAAGAAAAATAAGATAATAAGGAGATAATTTTAATGCCTAGAAGAATATTGGAAGGTGTTGTCGTTAGTGATAAAATGGATAAGACAATAGTTGTAAGAGTTGAGCGCTATGTTCAGCATCCAATTTATAAAAAATTTATGAAAAGATCTAAAAAGTTTATGGCTCACGATGAGGCAAATTCTTTTAAAGAAGGAGATGCTGTGCGGATTATTGAATCTAAGCCATTATCAAAACATAAGAAATGGGAAGTTATAACGAATAATTAGGTGAAAAGAAAATGATACAACAAGAAAGCAGGCTGGAAGTAGCAGATAATTCTGGTGCGAAAGAAGTTCAGTGTATTAAGGTTTTGGGCGGTTCTAAAAAAAGAACGGCTACTGTTGGCGATACCATTGTAGTTAGCGTTAAAGAAGCCATACCGCAAGGTAAAGTTAAAAAGGGTGATGTTTTAAAAGCAGTGATTGTCCGCACAACTTTTGATGTGCAGAGAAGCGATGGTTCTACCATTAGATTTGATAAAAATGCTGCAGTATTGGTAAACAATCAAGGCGACCCGATTGGCACGCGGATTTTTGGTCCAGTGACCCGTGAATTAAGAGCCAAAAAATTTATGAAAATAATTTCTTTAGCCCCAGAGGTTTTGTAATGATTATTAAATCTAAAATAAAAAAAGGCGACAACATCATTGTTATTGCTGGTAAGGATAAAAGTAAAACTGGTGAAGTTTTGAAAGTTTATCCAAAAGACTTGAAAGTTTTAGTTCAAGGTGTTAATATTGTAAAGAAACATCAAAAGCCAACAGCTAATAATGCTGGTGGAATTGTGGAAAAAGAATTGCCTATTCATATTTCTAATGTGGCTTTTTTAGATCCTAAACAATCTAAACCTACAAAAATAGGCTATAAAATTGCAGACGGTAAAAAAGTTAGATATGCTAAACTTTCCGGCACAGTGCTTGATGTTTAATTAATATAGAAGGAAAAAAATGACTCGTTTATTGCAACATTATAAAGACATAGTTGTGCCAAATTTAAATAAGAAATTTGGTTATACTAACCCTATGCAAGTTCCAAAGTTAGAAAAAATTACAATTAATATTGGGGTTGGGGAAGCCGCATTAGATAAGAAAAAAATTGATGCGCCTTATGCAGAATTAACCCTAATTTCCGGACAAAAACCAGTTGTTTGTTTATCTAAACAAGCTATTGCCGGATTCAAATTAAGAGAAAATATGCCGATTGGCACTAAGGTAACGCTTAGAAAATCAAGAATGTATGAATTTTTAGATAGATTTGTAAATGTGGCCTTGCCAAGAGTAAGAGATTTTAGAGGTCTTACTAATAAAGGTTTTGATGGTAATGGCAATTACTCTATGGGCTTAAAAGAACAGTTGATTTTCCCTGAAGTTGACTATAATAAAGTTGATAAAGTTAGAGGCATGAATATTACTTTCTGCACGACAGCAAAAACTGATGATGAGGCGCAATTCTTATTAAAAGAGTTCTCTATGCCTTTTAATAAAATGAATTAATTGTAAAGTAGGTTTAAATATATGTCTAAAACAAGCACTATATATCGTAATAAAAAAAGAGAAAAACTTATAAATAAATTTATGGATCGCCGTAATGCTTTGAAAGCTGTAACGAAAGATCCTAAAGCCTCTTTAGAAGAAAAATTTCAGGCGCGTTTAGATTTAGCTAAACTTCCTAGAAATTCTTCCCCTGATAGATATCGTGTAAGATGCGAACTTACAGGCAGAGGGCGCGGAAACTATAGAAAATTTATGCTATGCAGACACAAATTCCGTGAGCTTGCTTCTAAAGGGCAAATTCCGGGTGTAATAAAAGCTAGTTGGTAGGAGAAAAACATGGATATTATCGGTGATATGTTAAGCAGAATTCGTAATGGATTTTTAGCAAAAAAATCAGAAGTGGATGTAATTCATTCTAAAGAAAATTTAGGAATATTGAATGTTCTTAAAAATGAAGGCTATATTGGCGACTTTAATGAAATTGAATTAAGAAAAGGCGTTAAAGTAATCAATGTTAAGCTGAAATACTACAAAAATGAATCTGTAATTAAAGAACTTAAAAGAGTTTCTAAACCCAGCAGAAGAATTTATACTTCGGTGGCAGATATGCCGCTAATCTATAATGGGTTAGGATTATCTGTAGTTTCTACCTCTGTTGGAATTCTATCTAGCCATGAAGCGGCTAGTAGAAATGTGGGCGGCGAAATTATTTGTTCGGTTTTTTAATTATACTTAAGGGAATATTAGGATGTCAAGAATTGGTAAGTATCCGGTAGTTTTAAAAGATGGTGTAAGCGCTTCTTTTAGTGGAAACAAAATAAATGTAAAAGGCAAAAAAGGTGAATCCTCTTTAAGTTTTTCTAATCATGTTAATGTGAAATTAGAAGATAATAAAGTGATTGTGTCTCCGGCAAATGATACTATTGAGGCTAGAAAGTTATGGGGAACTACTAAGGCTTTAATAAATAACATGGTTATTGGAGTATCTGAAGGATTTAAGGTTAATTTAGAAATTAGAGGCGTAGGATACCGTGCTTCAGTTCAAGGAAAAAATCTTGTTTTGCAGCTAGGTTTTTCTCATGATGTTATTTTTCCAATTCCTGCAGGAGTTAACATTCTTTGTCCCGATCAAACCCATATTACGGTGGAAGGCACAGATAAACAAGCGGTTGGTCAAGTTGCTGCAAAAATTAGAGAATTTAAAAAACCTGAACCTTATAAAGGCAAGGGTATTAGATATGAAAATGAAAGAGTAATTGAAAAATCAGGTAAAAAATAAATGTTAAGAAAAATTAAAGATAAAGCGGCTTTGGTAAAATTAAGACGGAAAGAAAGAGTTCGCTATAAACTAAAAAAGCTGAATAAAGATAAACCAAGATTAAGTATTTTTATATCAAATCTTCATATCTATGCTCAAGTTATAGATGATACTACAAGTATGACTATGGCTTCGGCATCAACTATTGATAAAGAATTGAAAAAATCTCTCAAAAAAACCTCTAATAAAGAGGCGGCTGAAGTTGTAGGTAAAGCTGTAGCTGAAAGATTACTTAAAAAAGGTATTAGTGAAGTAGTATTTGATAGAGGAAGTCATATCTTTCATGGCAAAATAAAAAGCCTAGCCGATAAGGCAAGAGAAACCGGATTAAAATTTTAAGGAGCATTGCGTATATGTTAGCAACAGAAAAAACTACTGCACGTAGGAAAAAAAGAGAACCTAGAGATAAAATAGAGCTAATTGAAAAATTAGTTCATGTTAATAGGGTAGCCAAAGTTGTTAAAGGCGGTAGAAGATTCGCTTTTGCGGCGCTTGTAGTTGTTGGTGATGGTAAAGGTAAAATAGGATTTGGCTCAGCTAAAGCTAGAGAAGTTCCTGATGCAGTGGTAAAAGCAACGGCTGCTGCTAAAAATAATATGGTGCATATTCCTATGAAAGAAGGAAGAACTTTGCATCATGATATTGTAGCAAAATTTGGTGCGGGTAAGGTAATTATCAAAAGAGCAAAACCCGGAACAGGCGTTATTGCCGGAGGTGCAATGCGTTCAGTTTTTGAAGCAATGGGCATTCAAGATGTTGTGGCGAAATCTATCGGTAGCACGAATCCTCATAATTTAATAAGAGCTACTTTAGCAGGATTGCAATCTATTAGTTCACCGAAATTTGTGGCTAATAAAAGAAATAAAAAAGTTTCAGAGGTTCTTAATAAAAAATCTAATGAAGATGAAGCTGTGGAATCAGTTTCTGAAACCGTATAAATATTAATAGGTAATTAAAAATGGCGAAGCAAGCGAAAAAATCTTCTAAAACGCTGAAAATTCAGCAAATTAGAAGTGCAATTACAAGACCGCAAGACCAAACTGCAACATTAATTGGGCTAGGTTTAAATAAAATAAATAAAGTAAGCGAACTGGAAGATACATTAGCCGTAAGAGGAATGATTCGAAAAGTTTCGCATTTAATAAAAATTATAGAAAATTAAATATAATTAAGGTATTAGCTATGAAGTTAAATGAAATTAGAGATAACAAAGGCGCTACGCATTCTAAGAAAATAGTGGGTAGAGGAATTGGCTCGGGTCTTGGAAAAACTTCTGGTAAAGGTCATAAAGGACAAAAAGCCAGAGGCACAGGTAAAGTTAGATTAGGCTTTGAGGGCGGTCAAAATCCTATTTATAGAAGAATGCCGAAAAGAGGGTTTAATAATATTTTTGCTAAAGAATATTTTATTATCAATTTAGTTGATATTTCTAAATTAATTGAAAGCGGTAAAATTGATAAATCAGCAGTAATTTCTTATGAAAGTTTAAAAGAACGCTCGGTTATTAAAGGCTCTTATGATGGTTTGAAAATTTTAGGCAAAGGTGAAGTTGCACATGCTGTAAATGTGAAAGTTTCTGCTATTACCAAAACCGCTGAAGAAAATATCAAAGCTAAAGGCGGGCAAGTAGAAGTTTTGGTTGAGAAAAAATTTATCAGCAAAAAGAAAGAAGATAGTAAATAAGGTTATAGGCAAATTCTATTAAGAATTTGCTGAGAAAATAGGATATAAACAGAGATTTAATGGCGAAAAAATCAAATACATCCTCTGAGGGATTATGGTCTAAAGCAAGCACACTTAGAAATAGGATTCTTTTTACCTTAGGTATTTTAGTAGTATATCGTTTAGGTTCTTATATTCCTGTGCCTGGTGTGAATCCTCTTATTATTAAAGATTTTATGTCGGGATCTAGCCAAGGGCTTCTAGGCATGTTTGATTTATTCTCCGGCGGATCTTTAGGCAGAATGACAATATTTGCTTTAAATATTATTCCATATATTACTGCTTCAATTATGATGCAGCTTTTTGTTGTGGTATCCCCAACCCTAGCTGAATTAAAAAAAGAGGGTGAAAGCGGCAGAAGACAAATTAACCAATATACAAGATATTTAACGCTGGTGGTATGTTTTATTCAAGCAATATCTATGGCTTTTGGTTTAGAATCTTTGCAATCCGGAAGTTTAAGAGCTGTTGATGATCCAGGTTGGATGTTTAGATTAATGACTGCTACAACTTTAACAAGCGGAACATTTTTTGTGCTTTGGATGGGTGAAAAAATTACCGAAAGAGGCATTGGCAATGGAGTTTCGCTAATCATTTTTGCAGGAATTGTTTCTAACTTACCTTTTGCAATGGCTACAGTATTTGAATTAGGTGAAAAAGGTGCTTTATCGGTTATAGAAATTATCGGCATAATTGTTATGATTGTAGTGATAATTTATGGCGTGGTTTATGTTGAAACGGCTCAGCGGCGAGTTATGGTAAAATATCCTAAAAGGCAAATGGGCAGTAATAAAATTTCGGCTGGTGATACTTCTTACTTGCCGCTTAAAATTAACAATGCTGGGGTAATTCCGCCAATTTTTGCATCTTCGCTTTTATTGGTGCCTTCTACACTTTTGGGATTCTTTAGCGGCAGTTATTCTTGGTTATCGGAAGTTGCTATTTTCTTTAGCCGCGGCGGTGTTCTATATTTGGCTCTTTATGCTTTATTAATTATTCTGTTTGCTTTCTTTTATGTTTCTGTTGTGTTTAATCCTAAGGAAACCTCAGATAATTTAAAAAATAGCGGCGGTGTAATTTTAGGAGTAAGACCGGGTCAAGATACAACCAATCATTTAACTTTTATTCTAAATAGGCTTACAGTAATTGGGGCAGCCTATTTAGTATTAGTTTGTTTATTGCCGGAATTTTTAATTTCAAGATTATCAATACCTTTTTACTTCGGCGGAACAAGTTTATTGATTGTGGTAAGTGTAACTATAGATACAATTACGCAGGTGCAATCACATTTGATGTCTTACCAGTATCAAAGTGTTTTGAAAAAATCTAAAATTATGGGTAAGTAATAAAAGTAAAAAGAGAAGTTAGCCATGCAAAAAGTTGTAATCTTAATTGGAGCGCCGGGCAGCGGCAAGGGAACGCAATCAAAATTTATAAAAGAATATTTTGGTTTAGCGCATATATCTACTGGAGATATGTTAAGAGAAGAACAAGCTGCAGGAACCCCTCTTGGTTTAGCGGTGAAAGATATAATAGCTCAAGGCAAACTGGTTGATGATAAAACCATGGAGGCTTTAATAGAAAGCAGAATATCTAAAGATGATTGTAAAAATGGCTTCATTTTAGATGGATTTCCAAGAACTATTGAACAAGCCAGCATGTTAGATGAAATATTTAAAAAGTATTCTATCACAAATGCTAAGGTTATAGAGCTTAAAGTAAATGAAGATCTTTTAATTAAAAGAATCACAGGCAGGTTTACTTGCAGCAAATGCGGAGCTATTTATAACAAGTTCTTTAAAAAACCGGCGATGGAAGGAGTTTGTGATGTTTGCGGCTCAACAAACTTTACTACTAGAGATGATGATACTGAAGAAACCATTAAAAAAAGACTAGATGTTTACAATTCTCAAACTAAACCTATTTTAGAATTTTATAATAAAAAAGGTATTAAGTTTACCATAGATGGTAGTGTGGATTTTGAAGAATCTAAGAAAGATATAGTAAGCATTATTGAAAAATAATAAAGATTTAATATTGAGTGCAAGGTAATTTTTAAGCTCAATAATTAAAATACTACAGTAATTAAAAGTAAGGGTTGACATAATCACTTTTATTGAGTAAATTATTTTAGTGTTTGTAATGTAATGTATTAATTAACTAATTAGGATAATGGGAGACATAATTTGGCTCGTATAGCAGGTGTAAATATTCCAACAACAAAAAAAATAGGGATTTCTTTAACCTATATTTATGGTATTGGTAGAAAAACAGCATTAGATATTTGTGCAAAAGCAGGCGTATCGCCAGATGCTAGGGTTCATGCTTTGAATGAAGAAGAAATTTCAAAGCTAAGAGAAACTATAGACAATAACTATGATGTTGAGGGTGATTTAAAAAGAACCGTTTACATGAATATTAAAAGATTAATGGATTTAGGTTGTTATAGAGGGCTTAGACACAGAAGAAATCTTCCGGTTCGCGGGCAAAGAACTCATACCAATGCTAGAACAAGAAAAGGTCCAGCTAAAGCTATCGCTGGTAAAAAATAATTTGGGCTTAATAACAAATAAGCGGAAAAGTGGAAATTTAGGAATACAATATGGCTAAATCAGCAGATAAGCAAAAAGTAAAAAAACGCGAAAGAAAAAATGTTATTACCGGTGTAGCGCATGTTAGTGCTAGTTTTAATAACACTTTAATAACAATTACAGATTTGCAGGGCAATGTTATATCTTGGTCATCTTCTGGGCATCAAGGATTTAAAGGTTCTCGAAAATCAACTCCTTATGCGGCGCAAGTAGTGGCAGAAGATGCGGCAAAAAAAGCAATGGAACATGGACTTAAATTTATATCTGTAGAAGTGCGCGGACCTGGAACTGGTCGCGAATCTGCTTTAAGAATGTTTCAATCAGCAGGACTTGTAGTTACTTCAATTAAAGATGTTACACCAATTCCTCATAATGGTTGCCGTCCTAGCAAAAAAAGAAGAGTGTAAAAAAAAAGTCTTTTATACGCCTCAAAAAAGCAATGTGCTTTTTAGGAAAAAAGAGTGTAAAATCATTGAGGAATATGCTAATATTTATCGTAATTATATTATAATTACATTTATAATAAAAAACATGTTGCTGCTTAGGTGCTGACTCGGAAAATAAGGCTATAAAATAGCGAATTAACAGGTTTATAATATATTATATAGAGGGTTGCTGTGATAGAACAAAATTGGCAAAGTTTAATAAAGCCTAATAAAATACAAATTACTCCTGATGCAGATAATAATGTAACAAAATTAGTTGTTGAACCTTTAGAAAGAGGATTTGGAGTTACTTTAGGAAATGCTTTAAGAAGAGTGTTATTATCATCTTTGCAAGGCGTAGCAGTAACTTCTATTAAAATTACAGGCGTAGAACATGAGTTTTCTACAATTCCCGGAGTTTCTGAGGATGTAACTGATATAGTTTTGAATATTAAGAATTTAAAAATTAAATCTCATACTTTAAAGCCAACTTCATTGGCGTTGAAAGTTGTAGGACCGAAAGTGGTTACGGCCGGCGATATTGCAGAAGATCATAATATTGAAATTCTAAATAAAGACTTAGTTATCTGCACAATTTCTGCTGGAAGCGAGCTAGATATGATTCTTAATATTGAGGTTGGCAAAGGTTATGTTCCAATTGAAGCTAGAGCCGTTACTGATAAGGAAATTGGACTTATTCTGGTGGATTCTATGTTTTCCCCAGTGGAAAGAGTCCGGTATGAAGTTGAAAATTCCCGTGTGGGTCAAGTAACCGACTATGATAAGTTATTTTTAGAAGTAATAACTAATGGTTCGCTAACTCCTGAGGAAGCAGTGGGGTTTGCGGCGAAAATTTTACAAGATCAGCTGTCTTCATTTATTAACTTTACTGTTCCAGTAGGAGAAGTTAAGGAAATTAAGGAAGAAGAAAATAAACTGCCGTTTGATAAAAATTTATTGAAAAAAGTAGATGATTTAGAATTTTCTGTGCGGTCGGCTAATTGCTTAAAAAATGATAATATTATGTATATTGGCGATTTAGTTCAAAAAACTGAAGCAGATATGCTAAAAACACCAAACTTTGGTCGTAAGTCTTTAAACGAAATTAAAGCAGTTTTAGAAAATATGGGATTAACATTAGGCATGCAAGTTGATTCTTGGCCGCCTAAAAATATTGAAGAATTAGCAAAAAAATTTGAAGATGATTAATCTTTAGTTTAAAATATTAAATTAAATTTTAAAAGTATTGTAAAAATAAAATTAGACTGTGTGCTTAGCACATAATTGAATAAATAGTCTTAAAAATTAAGAGGTTGACTTAAATGAGACATAAAATGAGCGGTAGAAAACTAGGAAGAACAACAAGCGAAAGGAAGGCTTTGTTTAAAAACATGGCTAATTCTTTAATTACGCACGAACAAATTGTTTCTACTCTGCCAAAAGCTAAAGAAATGAGATCTTATGCTGATAAATTAATTACTCTAGCTAAAAAAGGCACTATGCACCATAGAAGACAAGCCTTTGCTTTGTTAAGAGATGAAGCAGTTGTAGCTAAATTATTCTCTACACTTGGTGTTAGATATAAAGATAGAAACGGCGGCTATACTAGAGTTTTAAAATACGGCTTTAGAAAAGGTGATAATGCGCCAATGGCAATTATTGAATTTGTAGAAAGAGATGTTGCTGAAAAAGGTAAAATGGATAAACTAAGAGAATCACAAAAAGCTGCTGAATAGGGCTAGAGCTTTTTAATTCTAAATGAGAGAATCTTTCGTAAAAGAAAGATTTTTCTAAATAAACAGAAAGATAGAAAATTTAAACTTAATTATGGCGTGCCATTAAGGTTTAGGTTTTTATCTTTTTTTTATTTAGAGCTATATTTTGCTGCAGCTCAAAATTAATGATTAACTGCTTGAGGTATGAATCCCTTTTTCATTTCTATGAATAGCGTATATAATTAACTTAAATAATCTATTTAAATAGGAAGAATCATGCCGAATAAAAAAGTTATATTAAATGTTTATAAAGTGGTGGGCAGGGTTAATAACATTAACACCAATATAAACTTGGTGGATTTATTAAAAGCACAGCTTCCAAATACATCAGTAAAAGATAGGATTCTTCGCCGCAGCATGCAGGACGATACCCGTGAGAGTGATTTAATAAATTGGTATAATATAAAAGATAATGCCGTTGAAGGCATGTTAGTGCGGATTAAAATGGAAAATAAGACGCCGTCAATCCAAAAAGAAATTCTCAATAGCGAAAATTTTACTTTGCAAGAAGTAGATTCGCCTACGGGCGAAAATATTGAGGGCTTTATAAAGCAGTCGCTGCATTTTGCTGTGAAAGAGCATTATATAGCAGTTCATAATCGCCCCGATTTTAACCGCAGCAGCCTTGAAACTTATTTTGCAGCCGTCTTAAAAACACCGGCTTTAAAGCTGCTTCCAATTAATGAGGCTAAAACTGAATTAGATCTATCGCAAACCAAACAAATTATTATTGGCGACAAAATGCTTAAAGCTATAAGCAATGAGGAAAATAACGAAGATTCTTTTACTACAAAATTAAACCCTCAAGAATCTAGTGCTAGCCAAATTTTAAATCTTTCAAAAAGCATGAAAGAAAAATTTTTAGAGATTCTTATTGATAATAAATCTCTTGATGAAGAAGTTTTAGCAGAATATGTGAATTTTTCTATAACTCTAAATGTTAAAAAGCCTGCAGATGAAGCCGAAACTGCAATTTTAGAAAGTTTAAAAATATCTGATTCTTCTCATATTAAAACAAAACTACATAGCGGCAGAACTTTAAATAGGGGAGCAATGGTTATTCAAAGCATAAAAGATGTCCGCCTAGTTGGCAATAAATATCTAAGTGATAGTGAAATGTATAATTATTTGTTCGAATTAATTGCTGAAGCTAAAGAAAAATAAAACCATAAATAAATAAACTAAATATATTTAATTTACTTATTTATGGTTTTTTAGATTGCTCGTTTCTTGTAAATTAATATTAAAACTAACGACCAGCAGGGGCTGGAACAGTAGGTCTAGCAGCAGGAGCAGTGCTGTTGGCAGCATTTGCTGGAGCTGGAGTTGCAGCTGCATTTGAAGCAGGCGCAGCAGCGCCGTTTGTTTCATTAACAGCAGTAGTATTAACACTGGCATCAAAAGCATTGGCAGGAACTGCTGAAGAGTGATGCTCAATTATTTTACAGCCTGCTTGAGTATTTTCTAAAGCGAAAGTATATCTTGCTGCAATACTGCTAGTTTGATTTTGATCATTAGTAAGTGTAAAAGTGTATAAACCAGATACAACTGAAGAACCTTCGTAATTAACAACATTTATAGTATTCCAAGCCACATTTACAGCTTTATTAGTGCCGATAAAATGTTTGAAATAATTTTCGCGTCCGGCAACTGAAGAAACCGAGTCTTTAGCCACAGTTCCCATTAAAGTTGCATTTTCCACATACGCAGTAGTGGCAGCCGAAGTTGGATTTAAAGAGGCAACGCTTTGACCCCAAGTATTTAATGCAATTTTTGCGGCTTCATCTGTGCATGGTGCAGCCGATAAAGCTGTGGCAAATAAAATGCTACTACCGATATATAGTAATTTTTTCATAATATAAACACTCCATTTTTTTATATTTAAACTAATGTTATTCTAACATAATTTTTAAATTTAATAAAATTTTTATTTATTTATATGTCTTAATTTAAAAAACAAGGTAAATGTAATCTACAGTTGAGTATTTGCCGCATATTCGCCGTTTGTAAACAAGCGTAAATTTTTTAAGACTTTTTAATTAATACTATGCTATAATCAAAAGTTATAAATATTGAAATTTTAGCTTGCATATTAAAAGCTAAAAAGGTTAATTGCTAGGAAGTTTTATGTTAAACAGTGAATTTTTTTTAGATATAGCTTATATATTCTTTAGTTTTGCGATGTTTATAACGATCTTTTTGTGTCCTGTAATATACATAGTTTTAAAACTTTTTAATTATAATTTAAAATATGATTATTATAAGTTAAATTATACAGTTTTCTTTTACTACTTACCGCTGGGGCTTATTCTGTATTTTTATCCTGAAGCAGTTTTAACCAGCAGCGGCTATTATATGGCGTTTTTTAGCATATTGATTCTTTGTCTTTATAACTTGCCGTTAACTTATTTATTGAATAGCTATGTTTTTATAAAAAACGGCATTAAAAATTTCCTAATAATATTTATGCTTTTTACAAGCATTCATTTAACTCTTATTTATATTTTGTTTCAAGTTCTTAATTAGGTTTAACCATGAAAAAAACAATTTTTATTTTATTATTTACAGCTATTACTTTAAATAATATTTATGCTGAAGAAGTCTCTCATGGAATTTTGTCTAAGGCTATTAATTCTGTGGTTAGTGTTGTGGCAACATCTAGGGAATCTAATGTTGAAGAGTTTCTCAAATCAAGCAATACTAAAGGAGATAAGGCTTCTGGGGTTATTATTGATGTAGGCGGCTTAGTTATTACCAATAATCATGTTATTGATGATAAATCACTTGTTAAGGTAATTTTAAACGATGGACGAATTTTTCGTGCTAAAACTTTAATTAGAGATAAAGACCTAGATTTAGCTATTTTAGAAATTCAAGGAGCTAAAACTAAGTTTCAGCCAATTAAATTTGCAACCAGCTCTTCATATTTAGATATAGGAGACAGGGTTTATGCCATAGGGAATCCTTATGGTTTGGGCTTGTCGGTAACCTCAGGAATAATCTCAGCGCTTTCTTCTAAGAATAATACTTTTTCAGGCATGGGAAATTTAATTAGAACAGATGCTTCATTGAATCCCGGAAATTCTGGAGGAGCATTATTAAATACAAACGGTGAGCTTATTGGAATTACTGTTGGAATTTATGGTGATGAATCTATAGGCATTGGTTTTGCGATTCCTATAGAGGTAGTAAAACTTTTTATTAATCGTTCAGTTAATGGTGAAAATATTAAAGAATATGGGCTTGGCTTTAATGTTGTAAATGTATCTTTTGAAATGATTAATAAACTTGGTCTTTCTAGCCCGACTGGAGTAATTATTACCGATGTTGTGCGGGGCGGAGCCGGTGAAAAAGCTGGGGTTAAAGCCTTAGATGTGGTGCTGTCTTTAGCTGGAAAACCAGTGGATTCTACCTCTGCTTTAGCTTTTCAGGTTGCAAGCATTGATAGTGCAGAACCGATAGATATGACGGTTTTACGCAGCGGCAGAAAAATTAATTTGAAAATTAGTCCAGAAAAGATAATTAGGTCTAATTAGTATCAAGTGTAAGAAAATTGCTAAACAGACAGCCTTTTAAAAATATTAGGTGAAATAAAAGGGGTTGTAGATTATACTACTATCATAAAAAGAAATGGAAGCGAGATAACCATCTCGGCTTCTTATTTAGGAGGATAATTAATTAATGCTGAAAAGAATCTTATTTATAATACTTTTACTAAGCCTGCCGATGGGAAAAGTTTTTGCTTATGAGCTAATATTAGGCGGCGGCTATTTGCAGTCTAAACACGAGGGAGTAAATTCTTCTAGCCCTACTTTGCAAATAGATGCTTTTGCTCCTTTGTGGTTTGATGGTTTTTCTTTGGGAATTGGGATTGCTGCATTTCAAACTAATTTAGGAAAATCTACAGTATTAGCTGAACATTTTGGTATGGAAAGTCGTGTAGATGAAAAAAATGTTAATGTTGCATTGTTTCCTACCTATTTAAGCGCTAAATATGAATACTTTTTTAATAAAGATTTCTCCATGTTTATTATGGGGAAAGGCGGTATTTCCATAGCTGATAAGCGATATTACAATGGCTCAGAAACAAGCGTGGTTAATGGCGAAAAATATACCTCTAATGATAAACTTGAGGTTTGGGGCAATAGCATGTATGGCGGCACTTTGGGGGTATCTATTTATAAAAACTACATGATTTCAGCCAGCTTTGAAAGTGTTCGTATAAGAAATGTTAATTATAATACTAGTTCTTATAAGGATATAAATACTAATGCAACTCTTGCCAGCACTGCCGGCAGATTCCTTAATTATACTTATGTTAATACCATGTCTGTAAAACTTAGCTATGCCTTCAGATAAGGTTGAGAATATTATAATTGGATTGCATGATTCTAATCAAAGATTAGATAAATGGTTGTTGTCGCGGTTTCATAACCTTAATAACTCTATGGTGCAAAAACTAATAAGAACCAAGCAGATTAAGGTTGATGGCAAGGGTGTGGTGCATAATTATATTTTGCATGCGGGAGAAAGTATCCGCATTCCGGTTTATTTTATTTCACAAATTAAAGATAATAAAAAAAGCAAAAAAGTAGTTAATCCTGCAAAATATCAAAAAGAAATTCAACAGCTTGTTGACTGTGTTATTTATAAAGATGATAATTTAATTATTCTTAATAAGCCTGCAGGGGTTGCAGTGCAGGGCGGCACTGATGTGGGCTTTAATATCAGCATGGCAGCGCCTTTTTTAAGATTTGAGCTTGAAAATAATCCGCTGATAGTTCATAGAATCGATAAAGATACCAGCGGTGTTTTAATTTTAGCAAGAAATAAAGCTGCGGCAGGATATATGTTTAATCTTTTTAAAGATAAACAAATCAAAAAAACTTATATCTGCCTAGTGCACCCTTTTATTTTAAAAAAATATCAAAATATAGGGTTAAGCGGCACTATTTCCGCTCCTCTTTTAAAGGAAGGAAATATTAATGCCGAGGGTATAAGCATTAATGAAAACGGTAAAGAGGCAATTACTAACTATAAGGTTTTAGCTTATAGCGGGGATATTGCTTTAATGGAAGTGCAGCCGCTAACCGGAAGAACTCATCAAATTCGGGTGCATATGGCAGAATATTTGCAAAATCCTATTGTGGGAGATTTTAAATACGGTGCAGTTCCTTTGCGGGAGAAAAATATAAATTATCGCAAAATGTATCTGCATGCAAAGTCTATAGAGTTTATTTCTATTGACGGCAAGAAAATTTCCATAACCGCTGACTTTGACAATAATTTTACAGATACTTTGCAGATATTAAATTTACAGATATAATTCCCTGTCTAAAAGAATAAGGAATTATACCTATGCTTATAATTTTACAAATATTTTTTAACTAAATTATTAATATCGTCTCTGCCAGATAATCCAATAATTCTTTCAACCTCAACACCGCCCTTAAAAATAATTACTGTAGGAATCGAACGAATGCTAAAATTACCGGCTGTAAGAGGATTTTCATCTACATTAAGTTTTACAACAGCAGCCTTTTCGCCTAAATCTAGGGCAACATCTTCTAAAATCGGAGCCAGCATTTTACAAGGACCGCACCAAGCTGCCCAAAAATCTACTAATATAGGCTTGCTTTTAGATTTTTCAATTACTTTTTCGGCAAAATCAGCATCTTTAATATCTAGTGGCATTATAATATTCTCCATTTTTTATCTATATACTAATAGATAGTATTAAAACTATATTTTTTCAAGCAGTATATATTTTATCTGCGCACTTGATTGCAATAATTTGTTTGTTTGCTATATCTCATTTCCCCAAATTATCAGGACCAAAGGATTCTGGGAGTAATTCGTTTAGGGTAAAAGTTTTTTGGAATCCTTTTTGCGAGAAAATATGGATTTTAGTATCGCTGTTGCCAAATTCACGGATTTTTTGGCGGCAGCCGCCGCAAGGAGTGCACAGTAAATCTTCCATGCCAATTACTGCAATTTCTTTAATTTTTTTTTCTCCGTTCATAACCATAGCGGCAATAGCCGAACATTCGGCGCACCACCCCTGTGGGTAGGCGGCATTTTCAATATTAGCTCCGCTATAATAATTGCCATTCTCTGATAATATAACCGCTCCTACATGAAAGTTAGAATAAGGAGCATAAGCATGTGCTTGCGCTTTTTTTACTAAATCAAAAAATTTATCCATTTTCTTTCTCCATCTCGTCATGCCGTGCTACGACACAGCATCCATTTGCAGAATATTGCAACTACATGTTTGCATTTTGTGTAATCACCCTAGGAATGCCGTGTCGTAGCACGGCATGACGATTAGGATATTTTTTCATAAACAGGTTTAACTTTTTTAACCGATTCTTTATTATCAGAAATTTCTATAATTTCATTAAGAATTTTACTAATTTCGCTAAATTGCTTTTCCTCATTATAATGCAGAATGGCAAAAGGAGTGTTTTTATCTACTGCTGAGCCAATTTTAGCAACATTTTCTAAACCTACAGATAAATCCAGCTTATCGGTTGGAGTTCTGCGCCCTCCTCCTAAATGCACTAAGGTTAAACCCAAACTTCTATTATTTAAATCAGCAATATAACCGTTTTTATCTAAATAAATTTCTTTTTGAAATTTTGATTTCGGTAAAACTTTTTTGTAATTAGTTAAAATACTGCTATTGCCGCCTAGTGCAAAAACCATTTTTTCAAAAGTTTCGGCAGCTTTTCCAGAGCTTAGCGTTTCTTCAATTTTAGACTTTGCTTCTTCAGCGCTGCCGGCAATTTTAGAATTCAGCAGCATTTCAACTGCCAAAGAGACAATAATTTCATGGAGTTTTGGCTCTCTTTTAACTCCATTTAAATATTCTATGGATTCTGCTATTTCCAAAGAATTTCCTATGTTAGAAGATAAGCATTCATTCATATCGGTAATTAAAGCAGAAGTAGGCACACCGGCACTGTTTGCTATGCCTACAATAGTTTTTGCTAAATCGCGTGCTTTTTCATGGCTATCCATAAATGCTCCGCTGCCCGTTTTAATATCCATTACTAAATTATGAATTCCCGAAGCTAGTTTTTTTGATAAAATTGAGGAGGCAATCAACGGAATAGATTCTACAGTGGCAGTAGTATCGCGCACTGCATAAATTTTTTTATCCGCAGGAGCTAAATTAGAGGTTTGCCCAATAATTGCACAACCAACTTCCTTAACCACTTTTTTAAATAATTCTGTGCTAGGATAGGTATTATAATTAGGAATTGAATCCATTTTATCGGTGGTGCCGCCGGTATGCCCTAAGCCTTTGCCAGTTATCATCGGTACATAAGCACCTAAAGAAGCCACGATAGGAGCTAAAGGAATAGATACCAAATCGCCGACGCCTCCTGTAGAGTGTTTATCTACTATTGGTTTATCTGCTAAATCTTCAAAAGTTATAACATCACCAGAATCGCGCATGGAAATGGTAAGGTTTTTTCTTTCGTTTGCTGTTAAATCGTTAAAGAAAATTGCCATTGCCATAGCTGAAATTTGTTCGTTAGGAATAGAATTATCAGATACCCCTTTCACAAAAAAATCTATTTCTTCTTTAGATAGCTCTTGTTTATCTCTTTTTTTTCTGATTAGTTCTTTTATTAAAAACATAATTAATACTCCTTTTAAAAAGCCGTGCTACGACACAGCATGGCTATAGGTTGTTAATAATTAGACTTAGATTTTTCTCCTAATAAATTATCCAGCAGTGAAGATGCTCCGAATCTAAAAGTTTTATTTGTTATAAAACTTTCACCCATAATACTAGAGGCAGTTTCTAAATATTTTAAAGATTCTGCAAGGGTTTTAATACCCCCAGCAGCTTTAAACCCGCAGGCAGATTTAGAATTTTTAATTTCTTCTATCATAAATTTTGCTGCCTCAATGGTAGCATTAATTTCTACCTTGCCGGTTGATGTTTTAATAAAATCAGCTCCAGCGTTAATAGAAATTTTACTGGCTTCTCTAATAAGTTTTTCAGTTTTTAATACGCCGCTTTCAATAATTACCTTAAGTGTTTTCGGGCAGTGCTTTTTTACCTCCTGCACAAAAGATTCTACAGATGAATAATTGCCATGAATTATCTCGCTGTAAGGCATAACCACATCAATTTCATCAGCACCGTTGTGTAAAGATTCTTCAAGCTCTTGCAAAGCTGCCGCTAAATTATTAAGCCCCAATGGGAAATTAATTACAGTAGCGATGGGAATGTTTTTATTTAAAACACTCCGTGCAAACTTAATAAACTGCGGATAGATGCAGATTGCGGCAACATTTACTTGATTAGCTTTAATGCAAAGATTTTCAATAATAGGGTTTGTATCGTTTAAATTAAGCGAGGTTAAATCTATTAAAGATATAATCTCAGTATTGTTAAAGGTTTTCATTAATTCACTCCGCATTTTTTGCTAATATTACAAACCTAAGAAGATTCCAGCTAAAATTGCCGACATAAAATTAGATAAAGTTCCGGCGATTACAGCTTTAACTGCCAGCTGTGCTACATGCGGTCTTTGTTTTGGTGAAAGCGAACCCAGCCCCCCGATTAAAATTCCTATGGAGCTGATGTTTGCAAAACCACACAGTGCAAAGGTTGTAATTGCTTGGGTAAGCGGTGTAAAAGAAGCTATGTCTTTAGCAAAATTCATGTAGGCGACAAATTCATTGAAAATTAATTTTTGTCCTAAAAATGCTCCAACTCTAGTGGCTTCTTCCCAAGGAATTCCAAGAATAAAAGCAAACGGCGAGAAAGCATACCCTAGTAGAAAGGAAAAAGACAAGCCCTCAAAACCAAAAATGCCGCCGATACTGCCAAGAATCATATCCATAAGAGTTACCAACCCAATAAAAGCAATCAGCATTGCTCCCACATTAGCAACAAGCATTAATCCAGCACTTGCACCGTTTGCTGCTGCCTCTACCACATTGGTGGGTTTTTCTTCGGTGCTTTCAATATCTTCCATAGTATCTTTTGTCGGTTCGGTTTGCGGATAAATCATTTTAGCCATCAATAAACCGCCTGGAGCTGCCATAAAGCTGGCGGCGATAAGGTAATTCATATCAATTCCTAAAAGCGCATAACCTGCCAGCACGCTGCCGGCAACTGAGGCTAAGCCGCAGGTCATAACTGCAAACAATTCAGAACGGGTCATAGTATTTAAAAATGGACGAACCACAAGCGGAGCTTCGGTTTGCCCTACGAATATGTTTGCTGTAGCTGTTAGCGATTCGGTTCTTGATGTGCCTAGCAGTTTATGAATGCCAAGCCCTAAAGTATTAATAATTAGCGGCATAACTTTAATATAGTAAAGAACCGAAATAAGTGCCGAAAAGAAAATAATAATCGCTAGAACATTTATGGCAAAAATAAAGCCTACGCTGAAGTCAGCCAGAGGACCAAACACAAATGCCACGCCGTCTTTCCCTGCACTTATAGCTGCAGAAACCCCATTAGAAATGTAGTAAAGCATTGTTTTGCCGAATGGCACATAAAGAACAAAGAATGCAAAGAATGCTTGAATAAAAAAAGCACCAGCAACGGTGCGAACATTAATAGCTTTTCTGTTATTAGACATTAAATAGGCGATTCCCAGTATAACTATAATGCTAAAGATTCCAAAAACTATCCTCATATTCCCTCCGTTATAAAAAAATTGCTACAAAATAACTCAAAGTTAATTATATAAATTTTCTTTAATTAAAACAATTAAATAAATTTTAAAAATAAATAAAAAAACACTAGACAAAGGAAAAAATATTATTTATATTATTACATGTTTTCAACGACACAATTTGTTTATATGGATTTGTAGCTCAGGTGGTTAGAGCGCACCCCTGATAAGGGTGAGGTCGGTAGTTCGAGTCTACCCAGATCCACCATTTTGTATATGGAAGTGTCAATGGGGGTATAGCTCAGTTGGTAGAGCGTCTGCTTTGCAAGCAGAATGTCATCGGTTCGATTCCGGTTACCTCCACCATTCTTAAGTAAAGATTCCTATCTTAAGATTTTTTAATTAAATATGTAGTTGTCAACAATAATATTAGAGAGTAAATTTCCTTGCTTCACTCTCTTTTTTAGTATTATTAATTATTCTTTAAAAATTGCCTGTAAAATTTCCTTGTATTATTATTGCTTTCAAATTATATTTGAATGATAAAAAATTTGTTTATTAAAAAGTGAAGTATTAATGAAAATTAGAAATATTGCAATTATTGCCCATGTGGATCATGGTAAAACCACGCTTGTGGATGAATTATTAAAACAAAGCGGAACTTTTCGTGAAAATCAAAATGTGGAAGTTAGAGTTATGGATTCTAACGATCTTGAAAAAGAACGCGGCATTACTATTTTGGCGAAATGCACTTCCGTGCATTATAAAGATTACAAAATCAATATTATAGATACACCGGGACATGCGGATTTCGGCGGCGAAGTTGAGCGGATTTTAGGCATGGTTGAGGGCGTAATTCTTTTGGTAGATTCGCAGGAAGGTCCAATGCCGCAAACGCGCTTTGTAACATCTAAAGCCTTGTCGCTTGGACTTAAGCCGATTGTATTGATTAATAAAATGGATAAGCCAGACCGCCGTCCTGATGAAGTTTACAATGAAGTGTTTGATTTATTTGTAAATCTGGGTGCCAGCGACGAACAGCTAGATTTTCCAATTCTTTATGCTGCCGCTCGTGATGGCTGGGTTTCTAAAACTGAAGAAAAAGAAGCCGATGATGTATCAGCTTTATTTGAGACTGTAATTGAAAAAATTGAAGAACCAAAAGTAGATACAGCGGCAAAATTTGCTATGGTATCAACCATGATTGAAAATGACGACTATGTAGGCAGAATGCTAACCGGCAAAATTGCCAGCGGCAAAGTGCGGGTAGGTGATAATTTAAAAGCCTTAGACCGTGATGGCAATTTAGTAGAAAAATCTAAAGTATCTAAGTTAATGCTGTATGAAGGATTAACTAAAAAAAGCGTAGATGAAGTTGTTGCCGGCGATATAGTGTGCCTTGCGGGATTCTCTAAAGCTACCGTATCAGATACGATTTGCGATGCGGAAGTGGCAGAGCCTTTATACGCAAAACCTATTGATCCGCCGGTGTTATCGATGACTTTTTCAGTTAATAATTCGCCATACGCTGGTAAAGACGGTAAAAAATTAACTTCAAGAGTAATTCGGGAAAGACTTTTAAAAGAACAAGAAATTAATGTTTCTATTAAAATTCAAGATACCGATAATGCCGATACATTGGAAGTTTCTGCAAGGGGTGAATTGCAATTGGCAATTTTAATTGAAACTATGCGTAGGGAAGGTTTTGAGCTTTCCATTGGTCGCCCAAGAGTTTTAATTAAAGTTGAGGATCATGTTAAACTTGAACCGATGGAATATGTGCAGGTAGATGTAGACCAAGAATTTGCCGGCACAATTATAGATACCCTGCAAAAACGCAAGGCAAGAATTGATACTATGTCTAACACAGCCGATGGCAAACAGCGGATTGTGTTCATAGCTCCCACAAGAGGCTTAATCGGTTATTATTCTAAGTTTTTAACTGATACACGCGGCACTGGCGTAATGTCGCGCCTATTTTATGGCTATGAGGAATGGAAAGGGGCGATTGAAAGCCGTTTTAATGGGGTTTTAATATCTACAGAACAAGGCAAATCAGTAGCTTACGGTTTATTCCACTTGGAAGATAGAGGAAAAATGTTTATCGGTGCCGGTGAAGATGTTTATGTGGGTATGATTATCGGCGAACATGCAAAAGATAACGACCTAGAGGTTAATCCGCTTAAAGCTAAACAGTTAAGCAATATGCGGTCGGCTGGCAAAGATGATAACATCATTTTAACGCCGCCAAAACGCATGAGCCTAGAAGAAGCTATCGCTTATATTGAAGAAGATGAAATGATAGAGGTAACTCCTAATTTCTTGAGGATTCGTAAGCAGTATTTAGACCCGAATGAACGCAAAAAGCACTATCGTGCTAAAGCTGAGTAGATTTAATTGACCTATTGTTGAAAAGGTTTTATTATAAGATTATTAATAATGATTTAAAAATGGAGAGGGTATGCTTAGTAAAAAATTAAAAATTTACCAACAACCCTCTTCTTTGTTTGAGGCATTAGAGTTTGATGAAATCAAAAAGCATTTTGATAAGTTAAATGCAGATGAAAGCCATTTCATAAATTCTAATGATATTTGCACTCCAATGGCTTGCGTTAAAGAAATGGTTGACAGTATTCCAGAAAGTTTTTGGGGTAAAAAAAATCTAAAAATTCTTGATAGCTGTTGTGGCAACGGTAATTTTCATGCTTATATTAGAACAAAAACTAAGCTAGAAAATTTATATTTTAACGAAATCAATGAAAAAAGAATCGCTAATTTAGAAAATTACTTTGGTGATAATCTGAATATAACTATTCAAGATTTTCTTACCTTTAAAGAAGATGAAAAATACGACCTTGTGGTTTCAAACCCTCCATATGCAAAATTTAATGAAAATGGCAGAACTTCTAAAAATCATAATTTATCAAGAGATTTTATAAAAAAAGCTCTAAGTATAACCAAAAATGGTGGTTATATATTATTTATTGTTCCTAATAATTGGATGTCTTTTTCTGATAGAAATATATTGCCTACCGAGTTAACTAAATATCAATTTATTCATATAGATATTCATGGAGCAAAAAAGTGGTTTCCAAAAGTTGGGTCTTCTTTTACTTGGTTTTTATTACATAAAGTTCCTAACAAAAAATCTTTCAGTGTAGCAAATAATTATGTAATGAAAGATGAGCAGATAGTTAAGTTAGATTCTAAACAAAAATTTCTACCGCTTTATGTATCACAAACTGTGATGGATATTTTAAAAAAAACTATCAATAATAATAAATTACCAAAATACAAAATTGAAACTACAAGCGACTTGCATAGAACCACAAAAAAAATGTTTCTTCAAGAAAAGCAGGATAGCGAGTATAAGTATAAAATAATCCATACCCCTACACAGATTGTTTGGAGTAAGAAAAAGCATAAATATCAAGAGGGCTGGAAAGTTTTTATTTCTTTAACCAATCAGTATTCTACATTTATTGATAATTGCGGCATGACTCAAAGCATTGCTTTTATAAGATGTTCTTCAAAGGAGGAGGCTCTTAAAATAAAAGCAGAGCTAGATAATCATATTTATATTTTTTTAAACAATATTACTAGATATGGTAATTTTAATAATATAAGAATATTGCAGCAATTCCCTATATTAGAGAATGTTAATCTTGACTCGCAAGAAATAGAATTTATTAGTAATTTCAATCAAGAATATTATGGCAAAACAAAAAAATAAGAACATAATTCCAGTTAAAGATTTATCTCAATTAGAGTTTGAAATTTCATATGAAGATTTTCAATATAAAGATTATTTTATTCATTTATGTAATCTAATTCCTAAAAATGAAGAAGAAAAGTTAGAAATAGAGGTAGTAAATGAACAACAATTTGATACAGAAGGCTTAGTTTATGTTTTTGTTATAAATGATAAAATATTTAAAATTGGTCATACTATAACCTCAATTAAAAAAAGAGTCCAATCTTATAATTGTGGTAAAACTGAATACAGAATAGCAGGAACAAATTCTACAACTAATTATTTTGTATTACAAAGTTTGCTAAAAATAAATCAACCTGTAAAAGTTTTTGCATTTTTTCCAGAACAGCCAAAATACACTCTTTTTGGTAAAGAATATCAAGATAGCTTTCCTACATCAAAGCGAGCTGAAAATGAAATTTTAAAAAACTTTATTCAAAAGTATAACAAAAAACCAATAGGTTGCACGCAAACTTAATAGGCTTACCTCAACACAATCTTTTTCGGCGGCACGGAAGCACATAAACTTAAAGATTTATCTATGAACGAGGATTCTATAAATCCGCAATCCAGCATTGAAAAAGATATAAAATCATGATTTAGTATTTTATCTTTTTTTGCCCTTGCATTTTTCAGCTGGCTATCACCGAAGTTTTTAATCCAACCATCAGAAAACCATAAAATAGCTGGAATATGAATTTGTTCTAATGGAGCTTTATCATAAGATCCGCCGTGGTAATAATGTTTTTTACCCTCAATGGTTTCTCCTAAACTTTCACCATGGTCGGAAGCGTAAATAAGTATGGAATTAGTAGAATTTAAAACATCCATTAGGCTGTTTAAGATATAATCTGTGTAAAGAATAGAATTATCGTATTCGTTATCTAAATTAGCTTTTTTACAATCTCGTATGTCTGTTGTAAACTGCGAACTGCAAGTAGGCGTCCATTTATTGAAGTTTTCAGGATAGCGATTGTTATATTTATAATGGCTTCCCATAGTATGCAGAATAATTAATTTATTAGGTTTTAGAGGGTTAGCTTTAGCAATAATTTTTTGCAGCTGCGGAATTAAATCGGCATCTGTGCTTCGCATATTATGATCTAAATAAGTAATGCTGTTTATGACTTTAACTCTTGCAAACATTGGATCACGAGGACCGTAGGCATTATTGGTAACCAAATAGGTATCAAAATTTTCTGCGGCAAAGGGAATCACAAAACTTTCTACATTGTCTGTTAAATTTTTTGCAAGGTTTTTACGGAATTCTGCTCCCTCTTTAAAGCCGAATAAACAGCTTACCGATGGAATAGTTCCCGTGTAGCATGAATAAAAATTATTGAAATAAACGAGATTCTTCCGCTTTTCTAATAAAGGATTGGTTTCTCTGCTATAGCCAGACAGCGAAAATCTGTCAGCCCTAGCTGTTTCTCCAATTACTAAAACTACATTATAGGGTTTGTTTTTTGGAAGCACCGAGAATTTATATTGCGAGGCAATATCGCTGAAAGTAAAGTTGCCTCTATTTACGATAAGATATTTTCCTACATTGTAAACATAGTTAATAGGAAAGTAATTGTTATTGATATTAAATATCAAATAAGCGTAGGATTCAACTTTAGAATCTCGGTTTTGAGAGATTTTATCAATATTTGTCAATAAAGAAATAAGTGTTAAAACAATAAGAACAGCGATTAATTTGAATTTCTCTTTAAATGCGGCAGTTAATTTCTTTGGCTTAAGTTTTATTTTAAAACTTAAATATATTGGCAGTAGTATTGCCAATATAAAATAAGGCAGCATTTTCCAAGAAAACCCTGTGGAATGCTCTAGCGCTTCGGACGGATTTGTTTGCATAATCGCCATAATGACAGTTAAATTAATTTCTACCCCTAGAAAGTAGTTCATATAAAAGAATATGGCGTTGGCAATTACAAATAAGGAAAAAATAAAACTTAAAGCATATCGGTTAATAGAAAACAGCATCAGCACAAAAGCGATGGCTACCCAATTAATTAATAAATCTGAAATCAGTAAAAGGCTGATTTCATTGCCAATTAAATTTAATGGGATTGCCAAAAAGGCACTTGATAATAAAATAATAAGATTATTTCTGCTTAACACGGTATTCTCTATTTGCTAATTTTTATATTAATATAGTTTGCAGTCATAATAATTGCAACCCCAATTATTGCAAAAATTGAAGGAACTACGGCAAACAATATAAATCCAAATAGAACACCCCAAATTATTTGAATGTATTGCATGGAAACAATAGACTGCACGGCACCTCGCTGGTAAGACATCATGAAGAATATCATGCCCATAGCGCAAAAAATTCCGCCTGCAGCAATTAACGAGATGGTGTTGATATTATTTGTTAAATAAATACTTTCACCGCTCCAGCCAAAATAGGCTATTGCAACTAAAATACTTAATAAAATATTGTAGATGGCAATGGTGATAGTGTTTTCATTCGGCAGGTATTTTTTCACCACAATACCGCTGAATGCTCCGGTAATTGCTACGCCGAATCCTCCAAGAAGACCGATAACAGCAAAGCCGCTGTGTTCTAAATCCCAAATTTGGATTGAAATCATCACGCCGATAAATCCAAAAATAATTAAGGCAATTTTTTTTAAATTAGGTTTTTCTATAAATAAAATTATACTTAAAAGCGTGGCGATAATTGGCTGCATGAACGCTAGGGAATAAAATATATGAAAAGGCAAATGCGAAATTGCCACAAGAGAGCACAGGGTATTCCCCACTGAAAATATTGAACGCACAAAAACCCATTGCCAGTTTTTTGTTTTGAAAATTGCTAAAGATAACTTTGAGGTGAATAGCCCTATAATAATTAAGGCTGCTAAAATTGCCGAATCCAGCCAAAACATATAAGAAAAAAACGATATGTCAATGCTGCTGAATAAAAACTTATTGACTACATCCATAAAAGCAAAGCTGGTGTAGGCAAGAAAAGATAAGAAGATTCCTTTTTGCAGTAAACTCATTTATTTGGGACTCCTATTAGATACATAAAAATTGAAAAATGTGGCAAAAATAATTACCGTGCTGCCTAACAGTGTGCTAAGCGAGGTTGTATCGTTAAACAGCACATAGCCGAATAAAATTCCCCACAGCAGCTGTGTATATTGCGCTGGAGCTAATGTGGTTGCTTTAGTAATTTGATAAGACTTCATAAATAAAGTAGAGGCAATGATTGTAAACAAGGCGCTGAAAAATATAATGGCAGATACTTCAAAGCTAATATATTTAATTGTATTAGAAAAATCATTAAGCCGACCTTCTCCTGCCAGCAGAATTATGCCTAAGGTAAAAGAGCAGACAGCCACATAAAAAGTAGCGGAATAAGGATTCTCTTCTCTAAGATATTTTCTGGCAATGATTCCTGAAGCCGATCCGGTAATTGCCGTTAAAATAGCTGTAAAAATTCCAATATAGCCAATGCTTGATTGAGTATTGGGCTGCACTACGATTATTATTCCTATAAATCCAATAATTACTGCCAAAATATTCAACCATACGAATCTTTCTTTTAAAAGGGCGATTCCTAAAACAGTTGTCATTAAAGGCATAATAAACACAATAGAGTAGAAAATATCCAGCGGCAGATACAACAAAGAAATAGTTAAGCAGATGTTGTTAATCATAAGAATCATACATCTAATAAAAACTACTTTTTTGTTTTTTATATTGAAAAAAGATTTTCCAAAAGCAATAAGTCCGAATCCTAAAAAAATTAGAACAGCAAATAGTTTCACATAAACAAAATAAATACTTATAGGAATGGAATTCAAATATAATATATATCTAGTGGCGGCATTAGATGCCGAGAAGAATAGAAAAGATAAAAGAATTAATCCGATTCCTAGCTTATTGCTATTAGACATTCGCTTTCTCCTTTTTAGAATCAATAGTAATAATTACATTTGAGGCAATTACAATTAAGCAGCCGATAATTGTATGCAAAGTGGTAATATCATTGAAAATTATATAGCCTAAGAAAACGCCCCAAATCATTAGGGCATACTCAGTAGGTGCTACCAGCTGAATAGGAGTTATTTGATAAGCCTTTAGAAATAAAAAAAAGCCGATTAAACAGGTGCTTGCGGTTAGTAATATAAATGGTAAAAGGTGGGAATCTATAACAAAACTTTCGCTGCCGATTCTAGCAGTAGAGGCGAATCCACTGCAGATACTGCAAATTAAAAAAACATAAAAAGTTATTTTAGTAGAATTTTCATTATATAGATATTTTCTAGTAATAAGACCGGAAGATGCCGAGAAAAAAGCGATAGCTAACGCTACAAACATATAAAATATATATTCTATATGAAAATTATCGGCAAATGGATTGGTAATAATTAAAACTCCAGCGAATCCTAAAGCTAAAGAAAGGCTTTTTAGAATAGTAAATCGCTCATTTAATATGAATACAGCTAGTGTAGAGGCAATAATTGGGTGCATAAAAACTATGGAGTAATAAATATCTAGGGGTAAATATCGTAGAATATAAAAAACTAAGAAAAAATTGATAAAAGTTATAATTCCCCTAAAAAAAATAGCTACGGGATTCTTAACTTTAAATAAGTCAGTTTTAAATTTGTATAAGCCGATTATTAATAAAAAAACTACTATTAAAATGCAGGTTTGAAAGTAAAAAGATACAAAATCAACCGTGTAAATGCTTGAAGCAAATTTAATGGAAGAATCCATAATGCTGTAAAAAAAAGTGGAAATTAATCCCAGAAAAATCCCTAAAGAGTATCCGCCAGCCATTTTTTTTTGCTCCAGTATAAAAATAAGAATTCTAATTATATTAAATATTTTTTAAGATTGTAAACTAATTTTATTTTATTAAGGACAAACAGGCTTTTTTGTTGGGTTTAAAAATAAATAGCAAAAAAGATTTGACAATAAAATAAAAAAAGATTAAGTTAGAGAAGTTGACAAATGGAAAGGAGTTGACAGATAGTTAGTGAGAAAGAAGCAAGGGGCGGGCGAGAGCGTTTGTTGATTGCGGAAGAGAAGAAGAAAGAAAGAGAAGAGAGAGTAAAAATTTTACTGAGAGAAAGCACTTGGAATGTTCTGACAG
>Ga0131853_10002498_pt1 | contig 32855 bp, 22 predicted proteins | sample TergutLab28metaG_FD_92764 | JGI IMG/M metagenome (GOLD analysis project Ga0131853, IMG submission 92764) | Labiotermes labralis P1 segment gut microbial communities from Petit-Saut dam, French Guiana - Lab288 P1 (version 2) (version 2) | ecosystem: Host-associated > Arthropoda: Insects >... | reverse complement strand
CGAAGAGGAAGACCAAAAATGAGATGGCTGGATGACGTGTCCACGGATCTGAGAAAGATGGGGATAAACGAATGGAGAGACAGAGCAAGGGATCGAGAGGCCTGGAGGCGTATTGTAAAGGAGTCCAAGGCCCACCCCGGGCTGTAGCGCCACCGAAGAAGAAGAAGATATATCGCGCCTGTTTGCTACCAAGGCTTCTGTATTGAGATTATTAACAGCAGGAAGTGTTAGAATTTGAAGTCCGTGTTGCCCCAAGTGTCACGATATTCTCACTACATTTCGCGAAAATACATCTTTTGGGCACATAATTTCTACAGTGCAGGAATACGCGATCAGGACCGCAAACTGTGCTGCCTCAGCGGTCCCACATTTCAAGGGATTCCGAAAATTATATCAGACTTATACCAAACGTATTTTGTACATAAATTCCTATGTGCAAGGTCTGTTTGCATTGTCAATGCAAGACTGCGTTTAGGTTGGACCCCCCAGATTTATTCTTGCGTTGGGCCCAGAAATGTTTAAAAGTATTCAGAATGCATATAAGAAAATCTATTTTTCATTTAACTAGGAACAAGCGTAGGCTCATCGTTCCAGATACGAATATATTGATGATATAGGCCTATCTGTATCTTTCCATGAGCTCTTAGATATTATTTACTTCCATTTTCAAGGTTACATAACCAGCGTCAGTCTTAGCCAGATGATCTTAGAAATACTCAAGTTCTGACCTATCGAGTTGGCTAGAGGGAACCGACAGCAGGAGAGTCTTATTTTGGTTTTTCTTCTGCTTCGTTACTTGCTAAGCTGGTAGCCATGCAGAATCTGCTGTGCATATTGATTTGAACGTTCTTTCGGCACATCCTGTGGTTTGGATTAGTCTTGCCGGCGTTGAGATGCGAAAAACGACTATTAGATCCATCTTGTCTCTCTGTCCGCCCGTTCCTCCGTCTGTCTTTCTGCATGGAACAAGTTAGCTCCCACTATACGGATTTTCATTAAATTCTATATTCTGTGATTTTTTGAATATTTGTGGAGAAAAGTCAAGTTTCATTAATGTACGACAAGAATAACAAGTACTTTACATGAAGTGAGACATATTTGCAATTACTGTAATATGTCGCTGAATTATTCGCAGAATAAAAAATATTTCAGAAAAATGTGTAGAGAAAATCAAAACATAATATTATGTTCAGTATTTTTTTTTCTGAGAATCTTGCTAGTTATGAGACAGTGTGGAAAATTATGAATAGAGGCTGGGTCGGTCGGGACGTAAGAAAATAATTTGCTCTTTGCGGGATTCGAGCCCCGAATTTTCCAACCCAAAACCTAGTCACTATACCGACTGCACCATCCCCGGTCCACCTTGATGCAAATAGTAGCAAATGTAAAAAGTCATGAAGATCCAACCGGACGATCGCTGTAGTCAGGCACTCGTTTATTGGCGATTTAACCATCTGACTAGGAAGCGGCTGTAAAGAATCGAACTGTATGGCGAAGAGATGGAATCTGGCCGTACACACATCATTGGTAGAGATCCTTTGCTGATGAGGAAATTGCCATTGATTGTTGGACTAAAGGCTGAAACGGCCGTCATTATGGCCAGACGAATCTGCTCCATAACTCAAGGAATGTTACCTTGACGTTCATTCTAATGTAATATCCCCAACTATACATAGATCGTCCAAGAGGTGCCTGCTTTTGAGATAGTTGGGACACAAATTTGTAAACACATGTCCTGCCTATAACTTTTTACATTATTCGCCGAAAAATATTCGTGAATGTGTTTATCAAAAGATAAGACAAACGAGCTTCCCTAGAAATAATATGTCACAGAAGGAACAGAGGAGTTACAGTTTCGTGTAATTCAATCTTAAAGGATCTACGCATGTCGTGGAATATTAATAGTGTCTGAAGTGAACATTAAAAGACACAAGCCTACAAATCTATGATTCCAACACCTGTGTACAAAGATGTGAAAACTTTATATCGCTTCAGTACAACTGGCATGAAGTTAGCTGGTATTACAACGGAAAATTAATGAATAAATGAATAAATAGTTAGACTGATTAATGAATGAATGAATTAAATAATTAATAATACAGGGGAATTGTATAAAACCTTTGAAAGCCTATCGGTTACGTTACTTACCAACAGGTTTAACATTTAAGAATTGTACGTGGCGCTCGCATTGTGTTTATGTGTTATTTTACGATCTCAGAACAATCAGTGACTTTTTTTTATACAGCATTAACAGATTTTGTGTTGTATAACCGAGGTGGAGAGTGTTACCTGCGCGGTACGCGCTGAGTTCTTACATAAAACATATACGTTTCTTCAAGAAAAGTTCAGTAGTACATTAGGAAATGTCGAATTTATATGGTGTGGGTTTTACATTAGCTGTCCGAATGAAAGACTGTGGCGGAGACAGTAACTGCATACAGAACTTTAACTTTATTCGGGAAGATAATGTTTTCAACTGAAGAGACAAGAGGCTGACAGAGAGAAAATAGCACTTGGTGAAGCTATACGTCACTGGGTGAATGGTATTCACACTGTTCTTAGAGAAACGAGGGAGGGGCTGGGTGATTGGATTTACCTATTTCCGGACATACTGTAGTGGGGGACTGTTGTGCTGTATAAATTATATGGGCCTAACCTAATATTGTTTGAGGTAAATCTAGGAAAATACGGTTGGCTGGAATTGGAAGTGGGCTTAGTTAGAAAATCATGGTCAGGGTAATGTGTAGAAAGCTGTCACTTTGAGACTGACAAGATGAGAGCGTAATTTTAAGCAATCGTAGGCAAATTATGTGTGAAGATGACAGTTGGAAGGCCCCCGAAAGTACGTTCGTGTTAAATCTGAGAATGTTTGGACCTACCATCAGGAATTTAGATAGAAATGACCAGCACCTGAGAACCAGGATGTCAGCACCGTGTTCTGTCGTTTGGTTCATCGTCATCTTACCAGATGATTTTATTGTTGATGGTTCCTCGAGTCCCTACATGCGGAAGCAAATCAATGCATTGTTACAGCTCGCTGAGCCCCTGGGAATCCTGCAACCCGGGAACCAGGTCAAGCTGCAACGATCGTCTGCCGCCTGGTCTTGCGTCAGAGGGTGCCCGGGTGTGAGTATCATTGACGTCATCGCCAGCACAAGAATGTGCTGTTCAGGTATTATTGCCGCCGCTGCTAGCTGGCGGGGATTTGACCAACGGATTATGAACTTGAAGAATCTTGAAGATGGTGACAGGTAAATGGCAAAAGTGGGCCAAGAGAAACGTGTACGTGTGATTTTTACGTATTTTGATGTCTGTACTGTGCATCTTGTACAGTTTATTATCCAGAACAGTTCTCATCATACCTGCAAACAGGAAAAAACAGCATAGAACTTAGAAATTACACCTATAGGACAGCCCAGACAGTACATACATCTACCAAGCTAACAATTTCCGTGTACTGTAATTATAAGAGTTGACACAGCTCACAGCATTGTATTGATTTATTTTATCATCAACTGTAACGATCACATATGTAAACATTTTAATCTACTGATTTTATTGAGTTTGTAACCTTAATGATTTTTATAACTTTAGCAAAGTAGACTTTTAAGACTCCCTGAAGATGATGCAGATGCTTCGAAACGTATAGGAGTACTTATGATATATAAAATATTGTTTGTTTATATATATATATATATATATATGTGTGTGTGTGTGTGTGTGTGTGTGTGTGTGTGTGTTGTGAATTAGTTGGTCTGTGTGTAAGAGTCGAATATCATGAACGGCAGAAAGAGGATTGTTTATGCTACGCGCATTAGTACAAAATGTGGACGTGAAGGTAGGAAATATCATGAGCGTGGAATATATAAATTTTTGTCAAAATTCACATACAGAAGACGCCGCAGATATGTGAGTAGAGGCGGGTAGGCAGTCTTGGCAATGTTAACAGTCGGTAAAGTAGCGTTTAATCAATATTGTGCAAGCTGTAGCGTCTGTGGAACCCCTTTTAAATTGTTGCCTGAAAACAGGATAATGTGGGATCCGGGATGTAGCAAGTTGGCTGAGGCGATATCGCTTGTATTTGGGAAGGAAGGTGCCCTTCGAAATTTGGCTAGGACACCGTCTGTCTGTCTGTCTGTCCTGATTGGGCGGTTCGTTGTTGTTATAATCCCTCCCAAGGGAATGCAGAATAATGCCATAAAATGTCATGACCGTTATCATTCATATCCTTTGAAATACACCATTCATTAATCATCCCTCCATCAGATGCTACGTGTCCTGAGCTGACGTCTTCTTTAAATGATCCTATACAATCAACAAGTAAATCAAGAGGAAGATCCTGAGAAGTCCTGTTTCTGTAACCAGCCTTCAGGAAATTCGGCTACTGTTGCCAAAACTTGAAATCGAAAGCAGAAACGGGCCAAGTGTCACTGTTGCAGTGAGACTGGCGATTACGTCATTAATACGGCTTTATGCGGTTTCGATTTCTGTTGCCACAGTGGCGGTTCCAAAGATATTATTAAAAGTGCATTGAAGGGGCAGTATCTAAGTGAACGCATCACAACACATTCACTTCTTCTAGTGTTGCATATCTATTATCTGCATTTCTTCGTTATTTATTTTCCTCTTTCTGTAGTTATTTATCTCTCTATATGCCTTCGTTTATTACACATTAAACACTAATGTTTTTCACTTCTGATTCATATGCAAGGAATATCAACTTCAAGAATTATTTTCGTTAACCTTAAATTGCACTGAAATATTTATGATATGAGTAGGGTTTCGCACACTGAAATGTCCATTTGCCAGTAAAGTGGATCATTTTGTTTCTTCGTTTGGGAAGATCGTGGAAGTGTATATCGAATTTTCTTTGAGCCAGTAGGACATTTCAAAACATAATGCTGAGGGAAATATGCAGACTAGAGGAGATGATCAAAAGACCAGCCCGTACCACACGTCAAGAAACTTATTTACTTACAAATTGTCAAACCGTGGCCGTTACAGTGTTGTGTTCGTTTAATGCCAGTGGGAGAAATTATAAATACTATTCTTTTTGGAACCCAAATTAAAATTTGAAAAAAGGAGAGGGGAATATAATATCACATTAAATCTCTGAAACGTACGTTGTGAGGTCGTGCAGTGGATTGAAATAAATCACGAAGGCGAGGTTCTAGTACAGTAACATTGCTGATGCTGAGATTGAACATGGCAACTGATGTGTTAACGATTTGTCTTACTGCGAAGAACGGAGGAAGTGACAAGAACATTAAGTTCACATCAGGAAGGAAGTCAGACACGTTAGCCTTTTGATGTAGCAAAGCCAAGTGCCGACACAGGCGTTACCATTTTTACAAATCTCCAGATTTTTACTCACATCCATCATGGGAGGAGTGCGACTTGGGGGAAAGGGGACTTCATCTCAGAAACCTTCATCTCTACCGTCTCTACCTTAAATCTGTGGACTGTATATAAATGTAGACACAGGCTGATTGTTTAATTCACTGTTCAGTAAATAGTTTGTCACAATGTTAAAACATTACTCTCTATTCTCTGTATTCTTTATGATCTTGCAGTTGCAGTCTTGATGTATGGTAATTTTTGTGCTTATAAAGGGTTTTGTTTTGTAAGGCATTATTTGCGAAGTAATAAAAGAACGTCTGGTATGGAGATTACGTCCGTTCATCTCTCCGTTAGTCTGTCAATCCATCCGGCTATATCAGAGACAAAATGTTTTGTCGGGTTTTCATGAAACTGAATGTAAGAGTTCTTTATAAAATCTTGCAGAATAAGCTGGAATGTCGTGAAATTTGGCTCATTTTCATCTATACTTCACTTGGCTTCAATCAGTTTCTACCCTTACTTTCCACATTAATTTTCCGATCTGGGTGAAATTCGATGTGAATGGCCTTCACTTACTCCCATAAGTATCTGTGAGATTGCGAACATCGGTGTAGTTGGAGCCAGTGGCGTACCCAGGAATTTTGTTCGTGGGGGGAGGGGGTTCAACAAATTCAGTTGAGGACAGAGGACAGAGAGAACACGGATCTGTGGGGGGGGGGGCGGTAGCCCCCTAGTCAGGGGTTCTGGAGGCAGCTGTAATTTGGTATAAGAAATTTCATTTCATATAGTAAAATTTTCTTCATTTTTGTTACTTTAAGACTATTTATAATGAAAACCAATTTATTTGTCATTGCTAATGTAAAACAATTGCGAACCGGCGGTAGTTTTATAAATTTACTGCCTTTTTGCCGAACATGTTGGGGTGTTGGCGTCCTAAATTCAGGAATTTTTAACAGTTTTCACAATCGGGTTGAATTTGGCACGATTCTGGGGGCCTTCGGCATTTCGGGGAGGGTGGTTGAACCCTCCAAACTCCCCCCTCGGTATGCCACTGGTTGGAATCATTTTAATTGCGTGCTTTAATTAAATTTTCCCCACATTTTCTACACTTTTCATCCGGTATGGATAAAATTCTGTACAGAAGATGTTCCAAAATATTTGTTGGGTTATTTTGAGTTTGAGAAAGACAACGCAGTGAAATGTACACTTATTTAGGAGCTTAAAAAATGTTGTGTTCTTATATTCCGCATTTATTTTCCGAGCTGAATGAATTTAGTTGTAAGAGATCTGCTCTTAACCCTGATGACGCTTTTGAGTTTCGTTCAAGTCGGCGCAAGGAAGGCCCAACTGTTCGTATGAAGCACGTACCGTGAAACCGTGTGATATTTTCAAAGTAAATAACTCCTTGAAAAGGCAAGGATTATAACATTGTCATTATACCATTGTCAGTATACCATTGTCAGTATAACATTGTCAGTGTACCATTGTCAGTATACCATTGTCATTCCTTTTTCTTACGGACAGGTTGGGCTATTAGTAGGCCTATGACAGGTGAGCAACGTGAAAACAGGTGAATTGTGCGTTAACAATGTGCTGAATGGATTATCTTAAGCCAAGAGAAAGTAACGAAAGGGCGTAGGAAATTTAATAACGAGAAACTTCATAATTTGTTCTAATCCACAGATATTGGTGGAATTATATAATCAAGCGCCGATCCTGGTGGCCGCGTGGCCAAAAGTGTGGGTCTGCGGTTCCTCGCTTGCTAGGATTGAGGGCTCGAATCCCGCCTGAAACATGATATCTCTGTTGTAAACATTGTGTGTTGTCACGTTGAGATCTCTGCGAGGGTTCGATCGCTCTTCCAAAGGAGTTGTATCGAGTGCGGTATGTCTGAGTGTGGTATGTCTGAGTGTGATCACGAAACCTCGCTAGGAGGAGGTCCTGGCCCACTAGAGCTGTCGAGCCAGGGGAAAAAATAATCAACATAGCTAAGGTGGGCAACGCTGTTGACAAGTATTATGGATGATGACGTTATACAGAATTGCAGTCGGAAATGGAAGTTAATGGACACGTTGCGAAATGTGTGTTTATTTATTTATTTATTTATTTACGTGTACTTATCGTCTTGAAGTTTTCGAAATGTCCTGTAGGTTGCACATAAAATCAGATAGGACAACGTGCGATCATCCTCACGCTGGTTGCATTACATGCAGATGACCTTTTGCTACTGGCTAAGGAAGAAGTTTTGCTACTGGGCATGAATGGAATACTGATTGAAATTGGAAGATGTTGTTGATTGGAAATGAATGTGGAAAAATCTAAGATGATGGGAATCTCAAGGCAAGCATCCCCAATACATACAAAGTATTATGGTAGAACAAACACAGCCGGAGAATATGGAATATTTAAACTTTGTGAGGAGCATCATAACAAATGATGCAAGATGCACACAGGAGATTAAATCCAGTATTGCCATAGCAAGCGCACTTCAACAAGAAGAAAGCTCTTTTTACTAGCAATATGGACTTCATTTAAGGAAGAAACAATTAGAGTGCCGCATTTGGAGCATTGGTTTGTATGGTGCTCAAACCTGGAAAGTTCTGAAACGTAGATTTTGATTTGGATAGAGAAAATCAGTTGAACCGATCGTGTTGGATATGAAGAAACACTACATACGAGCACGGAGGAAAGGAATATCCTGCAAACAGTAAATAGAAGGAAGGTTAACTGGACTGGTCACATCTTGTGTAGGAGCTGCCTTCTAAAAATGTTATTGAAGGAAATGAAATATAGGGAGGATGATGGCAGTGACGGGAAAAAGAGAAAGAAGATTAATGAAAATCCAACCAGTTGCAACAGTATGCAGGTATTTATTTACTGCAAAGTCACTCTACATGTTTCGGGTTTCACAGCACCCATCATCAGCAGTACTAAAAACTGTAACCGCAGCCTCTGTTACAGGGCATAATATCGGTACAGCTACTTCCTTCCAACAGCTGGCCAGCTGACCACGTTGGAGGGAAGTAGCTGTTGGAGGGAAGTAGCTGTACCGATATTATGCCCTGCACCGGAGGCTGCAGCTACAGTTTTTAGTACTCCTGATGATGGGTGCTGTGACACCTGAAACATGTAGAGTGACTTTGCAGTAAATAAATACCTGCATACTGTTGCATCTGGTTGGATTTTCATTGATATAGAATTGTGATGCACGGAACCGTGAGCTTAAAAAAAAAAAGAAAAAGAAAACCTGAGCAGCTACTGGATGACCTTAAGGAAAAGAGAGTTTACTGAAAATTGTAATAGTTAGCATCAGATCGCTATCTATGGAGGACTCGGTTTGGAAAGGTTATGGACCTGTCGTAAGGCAGACAACAGAATTAATGCATACATTACATCCGTCACGAAAGACCGACTTCTTTTAAGATACGTCTGCTTTGTGTAATTAAGACCGGAATTAGTTAATGCCGACCACAACATCGCATCAGGCCGACTGCTGCTTTAAAAAGTTGCGCGCAACAAAGTGGAAGATAGGGGCGTTCAGCAACCCGCATGTTAACTGATCTTGAAGATTATGTCTGATCTAGACCTTTCCCATGCTGTTTATCTTCCCACATATTCAATGCTGTCTGTATCCTGACCACGTATAGGCATAATATCTCAAATCATAAATTGTTATTGCAGTGAAAAGACAGTTTTTACCATAACGCGTGGTCCGTAGATGTTCATCGTGCGTCCAACAAAAAGTAATTAAAGTTTTGAATTTAAATAAAAACAAGAAAGTTATGTCTATATAAATGTGACATTGAATCGCGCTCGGGTGACCACTGTTGCCATGGAAAGGCAGTAAATATTCTACATTCCGAGCGCGTGTTTGTAGCCTTGGTTATCCAGCGTGCAGTGCGCATGCGCCGTATTGTATTGTCATCTGTGGATTGCCTGGCTGTACCACATTATTCTACATTATCTCACAAAGGGAAAGATCTTCAGAAAAAAAAAACATTACTGAACATAATGTGTGTCTTTGATTTTCTGTACAACTTTTTTTCAAACACATTTCTTATTCCAAGAAGAAATGAGGGAAATGTTATCATAAATGTATTTAGGTCTTCGTGTACAGTACCCGTTATTGTTGTCAGATTTTAATGAAACTTGAATTTTATCGTCAGATTGTCGGAAAAGACTCAAATATCAGGTTTCATGAAAATCCGTCGATTTGGGAGCCGACTTGTATATGGAAGGAGAGACGGACGCATGGACAGACAGACAGACATGACGATGCTAATGGTCGATATTTGCAATTTTGAGAACACGCCTAATCTACGGTTCTATAAAGAATGTTTGTATATGAACCTGTCTGCTGTAGGTAACTGTAAGCTAGTAGTACTTGTAATAAGGTAAAGGTAAAAAGAAAGTTCAACCTAGAACAGGCCACGAAGGCCCAGAGGCGGAGTAGAGGTATAGCTCTACTCTTTCTTTAATCTCGGCGCTAGAAGGGTGTGAGTGGTCAACACCACGCCCCGGCCGCTTTTACCTCCGGGAAAGACCGGGTACCCACTGCATAGGAGGCTGGGTTGTCCCCAGGGCCGGTGTGGACGGGTGCGGAAAATCTCTTCCACACGGGGATTCGATCCCCGGATGTTCGAGCTCGTAGCGAGTCCGTATACTGACTGAGCTATCCCGGCACCCTACAAACTGTAATGAAATTTCAGTAAATTATCGCGGTTTGTAATCCAGCGGCCTGCAGGTCGATATGAGAGGCGAATGGAACTCCAGGTTTTGAAAGTTGGAAAAGGCCTAGATTTTGGAAATAGATGCTTAGCCTTCCCTTCTATATATTCACCAGTCAGCTTCCTATCCGAGTGGAATTTCGTGTAAATTTTCTCTTTCATTGTGCGCGCGAGTAAAATAAGTTCTGCACAAAACTTGGAAAAAGTAACACGAGTATGTCATAAGGAAATTAGATTTCCTTTTGGAAGCCACAGTAGATATTATTGCCGAAAATTTCCAGTCGGTCCTGCGATATTGCTGCCATGCGCTCCAATTGACAACACACTCGTAGAAGTGAGCCCCGTCACTGGCGAGGCGAGGCGAGGCAAAATATCGTCGCGAGTAAAGCTCGCCGGTTTTTATGGTTGTGTTTGAAGTTGTAAAGACTGGCTTTACTTTTTTTTGAAATGATGGTTTTAAGGTTTAACTCTGTCCCCGAGCCTATATTAACTTCGAAATTCATTGTAACTGGATAGAAATTTTACTGGCATGTTTTAAATTTACCAGACAAGTTATCCTATACTCTGAGCACGCTGATTACCATTCTTATGATGGCCCCGCTCTTAAAGACTACCCAAGCCTCAACTATAAGTCATTTTCAGAGTTTGTTGTCCTACGATGTTGTCTGCGTATTTTGTTTTTGTTAGGCCTATTAGCAAAATTGCGAGAAGCGACTCTTAGCTTCGTAATGTGTCTGTCTGTCCGTACGCACGAACAACTCGGCTCCTACCGGACGGGTTTTCATGAAATTTAGTATTTGAGTATGTTTCAACAAACTGTCGAGAAAATTATAGTCGCGTTAAAATCTGACAAGAATTACGGGTATTTTACATGAAGACCATTAGACATTTTTTATCCTATCTCGCTTATTTGTTCTTAGAATTGAAAATGTTTCTGACAAAAGTTGTGTAGAAAATCAATAAACACATTTTATGTTCAATACATTTTTCACGAAAATCTTGCCGTTTATGAGTTAATGGTAGGGCCGAGCAGGCCACAGATAGCAATATAATACGGCGCATGCGCATTGCGTGCTGGATACCTGAAGCTACACACCCACTGACAATATGTAATATTTATTGCTTTTCCGTAGCAATAATGGTTACGCGAAATGGCCTAATATTACGTTATAGGTGCATCGACCGTCTCTTTTATATTACTATTCGCTTTCTACCGAGCAGATGGGTTTAGCTTTAACCCTCTAGACCGATATTCATTATTACTATCCTATAGGGTTCTGACGATATTATATAACGTTTTAACTTATAGATCTTCTGGAAATGTTCCATCGTATGTGCTGAAATATGATACACGTTCACGCGTTTCCGCTTCTTCAGACTTGCTTCCTCCAAAATAACTCTTGCTACACTATGCTATTTACACCGTAATTAAACCCGAATTATGTCAAATTAGTACATTTTATTTATGTGGTGTTTACTGTTTTGACGTTAATCCGGGGTTACCGATAGTAAATAGAAGGAAGGTTAACTGGACTGGTCACATCTTGTGTAGGAACTGCCTTCTAAAAATGTTATTGAAGGAAATGAAATATAGGGAGGATGATGGCAGTGACGGGAAAAAGAGAAAGAAGATTAATGAAAATCCAACTAGATGCAACAGTATGCAGATATTTATTTACTGCAAAGTCACTATACATGTTTCAGGTGTCACAGCACCCATCATCAGGAGTACCAAAAACTGTAGCTGCAGCCTCCGGTACAGGTCATAACATCGGTACAGCTACTTCCTTCCAACAGCTACTTCCCTCCAACGTGGCCAGTTATTTTGGAAGAAGAAAGTCTGAAAATGGGACTAAACGTGTCCATGAAACGTGGTGTTTTTCATTTCAACACATGTGATGGAAAAAGCCCAAAACTGCTGTGAGTTAAAACTATGCTCTGAAGGGGTTCCTGGTTCAGATCTGTACTGGAAACCCGACTTTTCACGCTGAGGTTTCTCGTGACTCCCCCCCCCCCACACTTTGCTTACGAACCATTGCCAGTTCGCCGACCGCCACTCATTTTTGTCATTGACATTCCGTGGCAAAATGAAAAACGGAAGGCGGCATGGTTCCTCGGACTTCCCGTAATGTGAATTCACTTATGTAAGCCACGAGTTTAACTCTTCTATTTAGTTGTAAATGTATTTTTGGTTATATTCCAGTTAATATTTACATGTCGAGCCCGGCGGCCTTGTTGTATGAGGCATAGGTCTGCAGCCACTCGAATCCTGGGATCGCGGGTTCGAATCCCGCTGAGGACATGGAAGTTCGTGTCTTGTGTTTGTTGTTTGTTGTGTAGGTAGTGGCCTCAGCGACGAGCTGATCACTCGGTCAGAGGAGTCATACCTGGTGTTTGTGTGTGTGTGCGTACGTGCGTGCGTGTGCGTGTGTGTGAGTGTGTGTGTGTGGTGTGTGTGTGTGTGTGTGGTGTGGTGTGTGTGTGTGTGTGTGCGTGCGTACGTGCGTGCGTGTGCGTGCGTGCGCGCGCGCGTGGGTGTGTGCGTGTGCGTGCGTGCTTGCGTGGGTATGTGTGTAGTGTGCGTGCGTGCGTGTGTGTGTGTGTGTGGTGTGTGTTCTAGAAACCTCGAAAAAAGGCGGTCTATGCCTGATATGGGCCGTAGTGCCACTGGAAAAAAATGTACGTCATAAACACAGCTGGAGCAATATTAGAAGTACGGATTTCCTCGCAACTCTCCTTATAATTTATAGCTTATGTTTTAAATTGGATTCTGTAAAATCTAATAAATGTTTGGAGAGAATAGGGGAATTGTTTTTAAACTTTTCAGGTTGTTTATATAATGACGTCACTGGGTTCAATTGCGGTTCCGTTGCCGTTCGTTCCCACCACAGGGTGATTCACACCTGGACGGGTGATTGTTGTCATGTGAACATAAAGCTCTTTCTTATCTGCCATGATAAAACCACGCTTCAGGCCGAAAGGGTGTCACATCTCTTCTTCCTCGCAGTGGCGACTCCAAGGACAGCACTACAGATCGACTCTCGGTGAGATCAGTACCTAACAAAATACAATATTTTGTAGAATTAAAAGTTTCTGATTTCGTAATTGCATTCATTTGAGGATTTATTGAAATTATAGGCAGCTGCAGACGGGTTAGTAAAATACACTTTTGTGGTACGCAGTGAAGTTCGTTGCGTCACACTCAGGAAATGTCATGCTTGTCAAATTTCGGCATTTAATTAATGTACATATTTTTCCTGGTTAATGTCTTGCCACAATATATGCCTTCATTGCGGCCGGGATAGCGTAGGCGGTACAGGGACAGTGCTACGGGATGGGCGGTTCAGTGTTCGAGCCCTGTTTGGGGGCAGCATTTTCCGCACCCGTCCAGACTGGCCCCAGGGTACACCAGAATCCTCTAAAATGTGTACCGGTGCACCTCTCCTACAGTAAAGAAGCCGTGTCGTGTGGCAATGATCACCCACGCCGTCTAGAGCCGAGGTTAAAGAAAGTAGAGGGCTGTAGGGCTATACCTCTACTCCCTCCCTCTCTGCCTTCATTTCATTTTATAGGGCGACATTCCCTTTTTTGTATTCGTCACGTAGTATGATTGCTACATCGCTACGTCAAGTATTAGTGTTAACTTGTGCTCTCTAACTTCGCTTGGCTAGCTGTGGGTGCTTCTTCCGATGTTATTCCTTTTAACTCTCCAAGCGATGCTGCTTTTGAGAATTATAGTTTAATGATTTGCATACACGTAGTACCCAAAAGGAATATGCAGTCAGTTGAAATCGGGTGAACGGGAAGGCCAATATATCTGCCCTCCTCTGTTCCTCCACTTGTTGGAAACTGGGCAGTCAGCGAGTGTCACGCAGGTTGAATAGGAGGACGGTCCAGCTTGCTGCAAGATTTTTTAGTCGCCTCGCAGACTACCAAAAAAATAGACTCTATTATATCTCAACACTTCCAAATTCATATTACTTTTTCCTATGATTTTCTGTGAAAAGAACGGACGTCTCACTTGTGCACTTTTGAGTTAATACCAAATATTCCGTTCCCGACTTTCTCTCTGTTGAAGATCGGTCCGAATTCGTAGCTCTGTAGCAATACTTTTCACAGTCACTGACATGTGGAATGCTGTTTCGTCAGGGAATGTGTTTACACAGTCATGTGCTTCTACCTTACCAGGTTGATTGCGATAGATGTAATGCTCTAAACGTGTACTCCATAACCATTTTATTCAGATCTCCGTTGGGATATATTGGCTAAAAATTTCAATTTTTTTTCGTGCACACAAGGGAATAATAACTGTTAGCACTCATCTGCTGTCATAACGAAACACGTTCACTCCACCGTCTGTAGTGAGTTCCGTGAGGCCCCTACAAACAAATTTGCAATATTTATCATTTCACTGCACTCTTTTAAATGTTTTATTCCTAACTAAGAACTCCACAATGTATCAAGTTTTAATGTAAACAATGGGATCCCATTGGATAACAATTTTGACTGTACCTTAACAACATTGTTCTAAGTTGGCCTGAGGATGGCCATTTAACGGCCGAAACATGTCGCCAAGTCTAACCCAGTTGTAATTAAGCGTCTGTTTTTTATAGATGTTGTGTATTGACGGTACTAATTATAATATATATTGGCTAAGCTTTTTAGGATATTCTGCTGCTCCTGCTAGCAATTACTACGATAGTAACTGTGTTAGCCTTGGAAGGTTTATGTTCTACATGCTTTACAACGCATAAATCATCAGTCATTCCACCATCGGACAATATACAATCCGAAATACTGACAGCATCATAAAATGAGTCACAAATAAATAAATAAATCTTTATATGCATTGCTCATTATGTCCGTCACAAAATTAGTGATATTAGGTATATAATTGGCAGTTGCTTCTTATCCGCTGCCATGTATCATGTCTTAATCTGTACACTCCCTGCAGGGAGAATGAATAGTGTTAACGGTACAGCGGTTAGGCCTGAGGCTGGACGGTCCATTTCTCTGCCCCAACGCTTTCAGACCGTCCCTGGTGTCGAACCAGCGTCCTCTTTCTTGAATGGGTACATGGGAGTGTTATGGCGGGGCTGAAGCAGAAGGGTTGTTAAGCTGACCACGCCCTTCTAGTGACCAGGTTAAGGATGAATGGATCTCTCCGCCCACTCCCCTGTGCACTTTAATGGTCTGCACCGGAATAACCTTCTTTACCTTATTATCAGATTTAATATTAATATTGTCAGCATAGTGTACCTGGCATGAAGCTCGAATTGAGGTATGGGGGTTTTCTAAGAAACGGCTCGTCACACTAGACCTCTTACAGGATATTCATTGATGTCTAGAACCTCTGTTCAAAGCACTGCGCTAAATCCATTCGGTAAAGGTAAAGTTGTCCCTGTTAAAGTCATAAAGGCAAATAGAGAAGCAGAGGTATAGCGCCATGTATTTTTAGCCTCTGCACTAAAGGGAGGCGATTGGTCAACCGCACAGCGCAGTTGTTTTACATAGGAGAGTCTACGGTGCCGATTGAAAAAGAAGTTGGGTAAATCCAGTAGGAAGTGTGAACGATTTTATGGAAGACATCCCGTTGTGTTTGCCTTTAAACAAACCCCATTTGCTCAGTCCAACAGAACGCCAGTCAATTTAATCAAGCGAACTGCCCTCACACGTCTGCTACATGTTTCGGCCTGTACTTAGGCCATTCTCAGGCATGTCAACACAAGAACATATGCAGGAAGATACAGTAGAAATCTAAGGAACCCCTTCTTACATTCACTGTGATATAGTATTAAAATATCACACAGAATACATAAAGTGGAAGATACAAGACCGAAGTGGCTTTTAAAAATGTACATATAAAGGCTTTTATTTCATTAGATTCTTTTATTTTGTTAGGTTCTTCTACGTGTACATTTTTGAAAGTAATTTGAGTCTGGTACTTTTCACATTTTATATTTTGTTTGATATTTTAACACTTTAAAACAGTGAATGTAACAAGGGGCCCCTTAGATTTCTATTACATCTTCCTGTATATGTTCTTATGTTGATATGCCTGAGAATGGCCCAAGTACGGGCCGAAACATTGGCATAAATGTGAGGGCAGTTTAACTGATTACATAAATTGGTGTTGTGTTAGGCTGAACAAATGGGGTATGTTGGAAGTCTGAACAGTTTACGGCAGACACAAGTATCTTGGTTGAGAAACCTGTAGCTCTTGTGCGGTCAGAGCCATCTATAGAGAATGTCACGTATTAGGCAACCCTAAATTCACAGTCCGCATGCTGTCCTTGTGCGAGGCGTAATTGGTTGCCAGGCACATATTCATCGGATTAAAGTATCCGTCATAAAGAAAATGGTTGAAATTGGCAACGAAATGAACAGCCATAGCAGATACTAAAGAATGTTGTGTTTACTAATTTGACGTCAGTCCGGGTTTAATTACAGAACAAATAATTATCATGTAGTGATAGTTGTTTTGGAAGTAGCAAGCCTGTAGAAGGGGATCGATCCTGTCCCCGAAGAGTAGAGTATTTTTAGAAAGAAATTTTCGTTATAGAATGTTATTTTCCTGGTAGACTCGTGTGGTGTAATTAACTGTCTTGCTCTTCTGTTCCGTACAAGTATGGCCTATTATAAATTCGGATTAGGTTTTAAAAAGAAAATCGTTGGCCTTTACCATAAGATTTTTTGTATTCGTATTTGAAACGAATGAATATGAATGACAATTAAAAACCACACGAAATATAAGAACAAAACACGTTTGCTGCTACCGACTGCACATTTCCTCTTCTTGTTTTCTGGGGAGATAAAAATTGTTATATCATGGAAGGACGACTGTCATGTATGTGTAGAGATCTGTGTGTCTACTCTTAAGTTACTTGTTCACCAGGTTCATTTTATTTGTGAACAGTCTATACTGACGTCACTGGCAGCATCTGGTGCTCTAGTAACAATGGAATCTCGCCACCACACACTCCTCCCCCGAAAAAAAAAATTTTTGATTAAAAGCAACCCCTAGCATCACTGTTACCCCGCTCTGCTAGGCGGTGGCAGAGGGGTGCGGTGCTCGCTCGCATACACAAACTGGCTCGAGATTGATTTTACGTCATTTCAGGTTGCTGGAAGTGGGCCGATCCGGGGGTGGAGGGTTGCTGTTTCGATCCGGGTTGTCCCACGCAATTATCTCATCCCCTAATAAAATGTCTTTAGTTCGAGACTTGAGTATGTATTGTGTAATGATAAACTTGCGTATTATATTTACTTTAGAGCAACTCTAATTGCTGAAAAATGGAGTTTGGAAAGAGACTAGAGTTATGCAATAAGGAGCTACATAATGTGCACTGTGCACTGTAGTGTTATAAATTGAGTGTTGTGGTTGCAGGCGGTGATGCTTCTTATCAGAATGACTACGGGCGTTTTACTTGAACCTTGAGTGCACAAAAGTATCTTCAGTTTTTGGGGATATGGAACAGTCTCTGCATTAAAAACAAACTTCGGGCCACATCGGCAAAGATCGTATTGCACTCGAAGCTCTGAAAATTAAATTCGCCCTTTGACTTATACCATCTAAGTTATAACCGTGTTAGTGTGGGTTAATGCTCACATGCCCTTTTTCTGTTGTCCTGTCCACAGCATGAAGACAGACAGTTGATATAGCTCCGTTCATTCTTACGCTTGGCACAATGTGAATTTTGGTAGTCAACGTCACACGCCCCGCCCATTTATCCACGGAAAGAACGCCGTTACACTTTTAATAAGAGGCTTGTTGGGCCCCATTTCAGGTTTTGACGTTTCGGAGTAGACAAAAAAATTTTGGGAGTGTGTACTACTGTCGTAGTATCTATGGAACCGTCGTGTTTAAATTTGAGTATTTTCATAGAATCTTTGTGTAACAAAAGTGTGCTTCATCACGTGAAAATAAAATTAAATTTTGAGGGCGTTAGATTTTGTTTACAAACATGGAATATTTGCACAGTTTTGAAACAAAATGTATTATCGGCGATTTTAATTGTAATGAAAATTCACAATAACAATTAAACTTGAATTGTAAAGGACGCAACATCTATACCTACAAATCCAAGTTCAAACTCAGTTTTGCCACGGTTGGGATGGTCTTAACTGCTCTTGACGAAGAGTATACTACAACGACATTTCGCGTTTTCACTTTATTTCTAAATTTATTTTATCATGATATTGGCGAAAATGCTTTTTTTTTTCAAATGGTATGTCCTGGTAAATGGTTTGGGATATTTTACATCTCGATTTGACATTTCAAAGTAGCTACTTTTGAAATCTGAAGCCAGAAATAAAATTTATTTGTTATCTATTTCACTTTAAATGTAGGATCAGTTTAAATATCATTTAACTGTGCCCTCTCTTTTAATAGCAGCCAGGATATACATGAAGTTTAAGTTTCAAGAAAAGGATGTTGTGTCAAACTGCACATGCATGGAAATACTCTTTGGAAGTTGTGCGCAGGTCCGGCGGCAGGCGTTCGATAGTATAATATTTAACATGTTTTTTTTTAATTTCATATTTTTGTACAGAACATTACTTAGCGTTTAAAAATATTTGACATTACCTGGCCCGAGGATCTAATTTTAAAGAAACTGGATGTATTTTATTCTGAAATTGAAAAAAAAAATTTTGACCTTGCAATGAAATAATAATTTCATTCAAATGTGAAAAATACCTGCAAGGTACGCCATTATTTGACTTCCGTACGCGACGTTGAATCTGCAAGCGAGCTAAACGTTATCTCCTCTCTCAGTTCTTGAGAGCGACTTCGGATTTGCGCACGTGGAAAACGTCTTCCATTCTTTTGATGACGTAAGGTGTGTGCTGATTTCTGTTATGATCGCACATTGCAGTGAACATTTGGAATATAGAGTTTCTGCTTTTATACAGTCAACAATTGTGTGACATTGTTTAGCACATCTTTTAGTTCTGACGCACTGGTTTCACCCCAAGTGCATTCCGATGAAGACAGTCTTGCGTCCTTCTAATGCGAAGCCTTCTCATATGCTTCCGATAACAGAGCGCACTGCTGCCGACTTAGACTTCACTTAATCAGTACAAATACGACATCCCATATTCCAAGATACATAGTTTCTTTCCACATTGGAATCAATTGTTTTGAGAAAATTCTGTGCGTGTCGTTTTGTTCTTAAACAGTCGGTTTGAAAATATGTCGCACAAATGCGAGTGACACAACTGAACTGACCAAGTCTGCAGACGTATCGAATTTTATTAATGTGTCACCACAGATGCTATTTTGAAGCACCTTATTAGTTTGTGACCACAGACACGACAAACCTGACAGTAGTGTTTCGTAACATCGTGAACGCGACTAAAAATGATTCGATCATATGCTCATTGAGGGCTGAGGAACTAAATGAGGTCTTAAAAGAACTGCGTGACAAATATGAGTTTAAATTTCGGCATAAAAAACATAATTAGAAAATGTGTTTGAGGAACCCCGAAAGTCGCCCTCTGAGCACATTTCGAATACGAGAGTCTCGGGAGGGCAGTAAAGCATATCTTGTTGGAGCGCTCTGTCTTCAGTTTCAAGAGGGGCCTAAGTATGAGTTTGTTATGGAGATGTGAAAAGTCTGGACCACGCAATCAATTGAGGTCCATTGTGTTCGTGTAAAAATCGCTTTCTCAACATTATTTATGGCTGGAGTCGATTAGACTGTAGCCCAACCATAATCTTCGTGTTAATGCGGAGGGGAGAACCCCCGCGGGAGTGCTTGTGATTGAGGGTGTTAATATCTGCACCCTCTGCATAATTTGTTTGCTTAGCGGCCCCTGACGTCACTGTAAGTCTCTCTACACTGATGACTCTGGATCATGTCCAGGAAGTTCTGTGTTTTAAATAAGTTAGTGCAGTAGGCAGTAACAAATGTTATACTGCGGTTCTGAGGTGTGTCATCCCCGTTGTGTGTGGAAAAGACTAACGGTGACGTAAATATCAGTCATGGAACCACAACTATGGTAGTATGGACTTATGTTGGTATTTAAGAGCAAAAAATAACTACATGTTTCGGCCAATAGCGACCATCTTCAAGTTATTACAATTTTGCTCAAAGAGTAACATATATATGCCTATATTGCGAGGTGATGCTGAGATCTCATCATCGTTACGCGTTACAATCAGTTTATTTAGTGGGAAGTCTAATGGTCAATGGCTGGTGGGATGTAGGTTTATGGGTAGGTATTAGGGGAGGGGGTTGTTTGGGGGCCGTGATAACAGGTTGTGTTGTCTATGGTATTCAATTGGGTTGGAGATGGGGGTGCGTGGTTAGTGGATTGGTATGTTTGACGTCTTCTGGGTTCTCTTCGATGTTGTTATTCTCTTTGAGCAAAATTGTAATAACCGGAAGATGGCCGCTATTGGCCGAAATATGTAGTTATTTTTTGCTATTAAATACCATCATAAATCCATACTACCATAGTTGTGGTTTCATGGCTGTTATTGACCTCACTATTAGTTATATTGCGGTGTTATATACAGTACACCTCATGCCCTATGTCAAGCTCGGAATAAACTGAAAATAAGGTGGAATACGAAATTGTATAAGGGAAGATAGTGGATTTGAGTAAATATGGATTGTTTAAAACATTCGCACTAATCGGTCAGAATAAACAGATCTTTGAATGAAATTCGAAAAGTGGGAGCACGTAGGCGAAAGTTTGAAAATGTACAACAAAAATATCCCTTCTTCGTTTTATCTATCCCAAATTCTACATAGGCTACCCTACAGTCGAATCCGAGCTTTATTTAAGATTCACTTGCTTTCTGTCTATGTTCTCCATATTCTTAACTTGCTTTCCTTCTTAAGAAGAAGAAGTAAAAAAGGTAAAAGATAAAGTGATCCCGTTACAGGCCCGGTGTGGCCCAGAGGGTGGGTAGAGGTATAGCTGTACTCTTCCATGACCGCGCCAGTAGAAGGGGGTGAGTGGTCAGCAGCACGCCCCGGCCGCACTTTACCGCCGGGAAAGACCCGGTACCCATTGTACAGGAGGCTGGGTGGGCCACAGGGCCGGTCTGGACGGGCAGAAAAACTCGTCCCCCACCGGAATTCGATCCCGGACCGTCCAGCCCGTAGTCAGTAAAAAGAAGTAGTAGGCCTGTGAAATTACCATGTTGTGTGTGTGTGTGTGTGCCTGCGTGCGTGCGTGCGCGCGCCTGTCATTTAAAACCTTTGAACGAACAGACCAGCTGTACAAAAGGTGGTATAAAAGTTATGACACCGCTAGACGTATCAAAGCTGTGATTTTGAAATTCCGGCAGTCAGCAATAAAAACATGGCCGACTCTCGAATTTAAAAGGTGGGAACGGTACACGAAAAAGCTATTTTAGAACCCTAAAATGCTATGTGGTATGTAATGTGTCTTGGAAAATTGTGCAAATTTTGGGGAGATAGCATTTTTGTGGAATGTAAAATAAAAAGCTGCCGGAAGTTCGAAAATGTACTTTAGTTTGTAGCATTGCAGTTAGGTACGTAATGTTGGGTACGAAAATAGCTCATAATAATTGTACGTATTGCAATTACAAAGAGGGTACAGATGAAAAGCGTTGAGTTTAATCCGAAAATGTCGACGTATAAGGAAACAGTACTTAACAGATAGGCATAACATTTGTACAAACGTTAAATATAATAATAATAATAATAATAATAATAATAATAGTATATACTTTCGATTACCAGTGCACGGATTATCCCTTTGCGGATTATCCGCGCACTATCGTAAGTTGCTAATGCTTAATGACGAAGGTGGGAAATAACGTGATTTAGCGCAGAATGCTCTAGCAATATCCTCTGTACTAACAAAAAATCGCGTACCGTTTAAATAAACATTAAGCGTAGGCTGCTATTATATAATTAATAAATTACAGGTTTTTTTTTTATTCGTGGCTCACTGAAGTATATATTTCGAATTATCCTTGCTTCTCAGTTATACTTGCACCATCTTCCCCAACATTACCCCGGATAATCGAGAGTACACTGTAATAATAATAATAATAATAATACCAGTAATAATGGGGGCGACTGGAACCGTTTCAAAGTCATTTATAAAATACGTGAACAACATACCGGGAAAATATGAAGTCAAGGAACTACAGAAAACAGCCATATTGGGCACTGCACACATACTGCGGAAAGTGCTAATGTAAAAGTACAACAGATTCAACACTGAAACTAACGATATAAGCACCATGAATAGTAACAACAGAACACTGCAACACTGTATTCCCTAGGGACATGGTTTGTCTCAGGATAAAGGAGATGATGATGATGATGATAATAATAATAATAATAATGACGGAAGTAGGACTAGAATTCTTTGCAATACAAAGTCTTTATGGTTTGTGCTCAGAAGTTCCTCCTAGGCTTGTTTTCTTGTCGAATAACTTTTAACTTACAGATTCAAGTCTTCGAGGGTCTTACGTCTTATTGAGTGGTAAAGAGTTACCAGTGTTTCGAGGAGTATTTTGGCTGCCTGTCCTTGGAGAAGAAGAAGACACTATCTTCATTCCGAACATCGTTAAATGTTTATCAGTCGACACGGCGTAACATCACAGAAGACTTGAATCTTTATCGACATTTATGTGAGAACAAAGTATCGCCCATAATTGCAACTTGCTTTTCCGATTGCTAAGTTCTCCTGCACTTCGAGCCTAATGCAGTGCAATGTGTACACATGTTTGTGGGTATAATGGTTCTAAGTGATGTCAGCCAGATAAGTGTGAAGTACCGAGCCCCTGCAGAAGTCCACTTATAAAGGTTGTGGCATATGGCGGGCACTCTATGTTATCGTTGCCTGGATTTCCAGTGTCCGCTATTTGCTATCCACTTGTGATGGCTTTCACTATACAATACGTATTTCATTCTTCGTAATCCTATCCCCGATTTCAGTGAAATTTAGTTCATAGATAAGGCCTTCAAGCACGTATCGTATTTTATGGGTCAGAGAAAGCATGCACATTACCTGCTCGCCAACAGCAGGGCTTACTTTCCTGTGAAGTCCTGCAATTGGCAGAACCGAAAAACTTAAGAGAAAAGGAGGGACGCTGTTATTAATCATCAGATCTTTGTTAAGTTCTTTTGCGTTCCAATATTAAATACGTAGTAAAATGTCTAAGAATTATAATTTCATAAAATATGAAAAATGTAACGTCCAGGGCTTAAGGCAAGTGGATTTCAAATCATTTATATTCCTTCCCCCAAAAATATTAATTTCTGAAGCCAGCGAAATATTTCATCTGAAGATAAAGACGTTTGGTTTGATTTAGAATATCGAGACAAACAATTATGTTATTTAACACGCATATAGGCGTGCTTACAACAGATCACTGGGGTATGATTGTGCTAAGAGCGTAGCGTTTCTTATAAAGGGTTAAAATATGCTAAAATTAGAGAGTTGGTTACTTAATACTTGGGGTACGCGATGGCGTAATTGGTTGAGGCACAGCGCTACAAGCCGGTAGGTCGCCGGCTCGATTCCGCATGGGGTCATTGGGTTGTTCATTGAATTAATCCTTCTGGGAACACTATGGCCCCAGGGTCGACTCAACCCCTAACAGATGTGAGTACCAGGAATATCTCCTGGTGGGTAATGGTGGCCGGTGCGTAGGGCTGAAAACCTTGCCAACTTCATGTGCCGATTTTTTAGAAGTCCTGAGGCCTCAACCTCTTGGAGCCCTAAAAGCCTGTCCAGGCCTGTAAAGGGATAGATTTACCTCATTTATTTATGAAATTACAAATAGAATTGTTACTAGAATGTCACGTGGAAATTATGTTGGTCATTTCGTAGTTTTATTTTCTCTTCTTCCCCAGTTCTAACTTAGTTGGGTGTAGAAGTAAGGACAGCAGCCGTCAGTCACAATTCCTGTGTTGTAAAGTTGTACTTCTACATGTTTCGGTTCAATTATAAAAAACCATCATCAAGCTGACAGCTTATCAAAGAAAGTTTGTTATATACATCATATTCTTCTTTACATTGCCCTGATGAACCTCAATTATATGCCGTTGAGATCTCAAACTATATAAGGACAATGTACAACAATTAAAGTGATGTACGTAATTTTCTTCGGTACGTTGTCAGATTGATGATGGCTCTTTATATATATTGAGCCGAAACATGTTGCACTAAAACTTCACAGCACATATGATTTGTTGTGACGGACGGCTGCTGTCCTTACTTCTACGTGTGATCATCACAATGGAATATCGCACTTACATATTCTAGTTGAGCGTGCTCGCGTCCATCTGGGAACATGACCAATATTGAATGTTTTGGAAACAGTATTAAAAATCTTATTTATTGAAAGATGGAATAACTGGGCTAAGATGAAGCAAAGTACATTCTGAGTCACTTCAATCCGGATCAAATGGACAAGTATTGCTGCAAGTTTGTCTCTCCTATTCTTCCGCCGACGAGTTAATCTGGCAGCCGACCTCTTCGCATGAGATTTATACAAAACTGTTGTGTAACTCTTTTTCATTTTCCGAGATGATACATGACCCATTTGTCATATTAGGCGAATTGTACACATCATAATGGTCCTCATTAAGTACATCCTCCCCGAGCAAACATTACTTAGTTGTTTGCAGTGGTGTGAATGAGTGAGAAAATATGTTAAGACTTCCAGCTAGAGAAGGTAGCCGATGGACAGAACACAGAATATGTGTCAAGTGCAGAAGTGTGTTCTGTTGCAGAAGGATGCTTTTGCTTGTTTTGGTGCTGGTGGCGCCACTGACTGCCGCCAACTCAATTAACCCTCCGCTCATTATGAAGCATCGGGTTTGCTCCGACCTGTGCACTTCGGGGCTGGGTGGCGCCGCCTGTGGGCAGCTGTGCAATGATGACTTGGTGTTAGAATTGCAGTCCCTCCTGAAGAAGCAAACTGTCGCACTTCCCCAACAGCATCATGTCTATGGGCCTCGCCGCGCCGTTTGTCCACTACTGTGCCGTAACCACCTCGGCGACCCTCTCTGCAGTTGTCACGTCAGCAGGTGAGAAGCGCTGGCAGCTGTACGTAGTCAGTGCAGTGATTGACTGTGTGCCGCTTTTCTAGTACGGACAGGGATTTCTTCTTCTCCACGGAATCCAGACGTGTTCGGAGACACACCCTCCCCCACCCTCCTGCTTCCAAACGCAAGGCTACCATCTAATTTATCCCCAGAGATGTATTCCGCGAAATGCAAGTGACCTGTGCCTGTACCGAAAGCTGAAGTTGGGGAAGCGTGGCACTGTAGCTGCCATGCTTCAGATGTTTTCGTGATCTTATGCTTAAGCACAGGCCTTGCATCCTGATCTTCGCTGTAAAATTTTTTTTTTTCCTCGTGTGGTTATTTCCATATCACTCGTGCATATTTTTTTTTTGGTCAGACGAGCCTGTAACTAAATCACCCGTTTTATTTTACTAAGCCAGGACACCCTGTAGTGTTAGACAACACTGCCTCACTTCTTTCGAAGATGTGTTGCTAAATTTCGCCAATGCGTTGTTCACATTGCTGATGGGTATTTCTTGCAGTTTACAAATTCCGTGTCACCCTGCCCCTAACTTCATGCACCAGTACTGCAACATACCTGTGTCGTTCTCCTTAAAGGTAAAGACAAAGTTCGCCCTGTAACATGCTTTGAAGGTCGAGATGGGGGAGTAGAGGCATAGCTAGATGGGGGTAAGTGGTTAACACCGTTTCACCCTCGGTACTACAGGGGGATGGGTTGGCTCCATGGTCGGTCTGGCTTCACTGCACATAGGGTATCATATTTTGTATTTCATAAACATTTCAAAGTTCCCTTCAGACTATACTGGCTTCGGCATTTGGGACTTGGTTCTTTCAGACATCTTGTTTGTCGCGTTCTACTTAGGAGAAATTTTTAAAGGAATTTTGCACACTATAGGCCTCTATTACTGTGGCTCTGGTGTCGACTCAGTCTCTAACGTAAATGAGTACCAGGAATATTTCCTGATGCGTAAAGGCGGCCCGTGCGTAAGGCTGACAACCTTGCCACCCGTATGTGTCCTTTGCCTGTGAATGTGGGGACCTCAGCCCCCTGAAACCCTCAGTGCCTGTCCAGGGATTGCTCTACCCTATAGACCTATATTACTTTACGTGCCTGCGGATAACACCTGCACCGCCATCAGCAGCACGACCACTGTTACTTTCTGCGTATCGTCTTTACGAGCACCTATCCGGATGAACTGGCACAGTGTATAGTTTAAAGAAAAAATCACGATTCACGTTAGGAACTATTGTTTTACAGCAAAAATGTTTCTGAACAGCTTATTCACGTCACAAAATTTTGTAATTTTTAGACCTTTACCAAACGTCCGGCGCTGGAGTGAAAAGTAGTTTTGTGATGTGTTTTGCTGGCAATGACTATGCTGCTTTATTGCTATAACAGAACTTTTTTCTGGAGAGCGTGCAGTTTGGTTCAAAGTATCGCAATTTAGTTACTTTATTTACCATTTGTATGTTTATTTTAATCCGTAAGAGAATGTAAATTTACCCTACGCCCGCTATTAAGTGGTAATGGCGGTATATTACTGCTCTTTCCTAATCTCAGCACCATAGTGAGGTAGTTATCAGGTCCCGGCCCAGCCGCTGTATCTCCGGGGATAGCGTCCCCGGTACCCTTTTTATAGGAGGCTGGGTGGGCCCTAGAGCGGGTCTGGACTTTTGGAGAAAAATATTTTGCCCCTACTGGGGTTTGAACCCCGGATCTTCCCGTCCTTGGTCTCATCGCTATACCCTCCTAAAATTCTAACTAATTTGTATAAACTTGGGTCTGTAACCGCTCTATACAGTACCTGAGGGCAATGTGTGACTGCGACTTGTTCTTAGCTAGTATGACGGACCTGTTAAGAGAATGAACGTCAGTGCCTTGGTGAAGATTGGGCCTCTGCCTTAAAGCTTATCAGAACTCAATGTCAGCGTGCATAACTACATTGCATGTTTGAATTCAGAGTCGGTGTAGTGAGTTGCCTACGGATTGGAAAATCCGAGATTCGAATTCCGCTGGAGGCCAATTATTTTCCCCTTCTCTGAAACCTCCAGACCGGCTCTGTGGTCTACAGAGTTTCCTGTTCAGTGGACATCGGGGGGCTCCTTCTCCGGTAGACAAGGGGCCGGGCCATGCCGATTATCATTCACTCCATCTAGCGCTGATATTCAGAATGAGTGGAACTATATCTCCAATTCCCTTGTGTGCCTACATGGCGTGTGTAGGGGAAAATCACATTCTTACCTATAATTTGAGTGAGTCAAGTGACCGTTGATCCGTCCCCTGCCTGGATAACACAGCATGGATCTGATGGCTATTTTGCCACCAGCAAGCACGCCTCACATATTGTTGTGTTGTTCTATGTATTGTGTGTTTTGCGTCGTTCTGTGTATTGTTTGTGTGTAAATGTGCACTGTACTACTGCCACTGGCTGGCTACCCAACTGCAGTTAACAGATATATCATTATCATCATCACCGTCATAATCATTGTCAGATACAGTAATTCACTGCGGCCTCGTTCTGTTAAGATGGCGCCTTGCTGCTTCCTCCTGTGCTACGGTTTGGGCCTGTCAGCCCCATCCGAGTCTACCCAAAACCTACCTCCATCTGTTCCTAGGTGTTCCCAACAGACGAAGGACGGTAGGTCTTCGGCAGCCTGTCGTTCTCCATTCTGTCCACCTGCGCTGTCCACTGAATCTGGTTCTTTTGTCTTTATTCCACCGTACTTGCTGCCACTAGCTCAGATCTCATGTGGTCCCTTCCGAAGACGCCTTCTCATTTTCTGAGAAAGCCTATTGGCAATTATTCTGTCGTTTTAAAATCTCATATTACAAAGCAGAGCAGCTTATACTATTTTGTTTTACCCTTTAAGGAAGAAACTGTAGCTCTCTGATTTAAAGACCCTGTTCGTACCGCGCAGTAAACGCACTTTGCCTCGGTTATTAAAACCAATAAGCTAATGCGATATAGAGAAATAAACACTGTTTATTCTGAGATCCACGCAAGACACATAAGTGGATTTTGGGCAGAACACAGAATTTCTGCGTGTTAAAGCTTATGATGATACGTAAAGTATGTCTTTGGCTCTAAAAGTTTAGTGTAAGTCGAATTTCACAGCTTGTGTGTTTAACAAAATGTCTTCTTATTACGTCGCTCATATTGTTGCATTATAACAATATTCACAGTATTCAGTCGAACATAACAGTTCATTACATTCTTGCCAACCTGATGATGGTCTGTTAGGCCGAAACATGCTGTTCCTCTGATACTAAATAAATGAACTGAATCGAGGCCTCTGTGACTCTTGTTATCTAAAACACAGCTGGGATGAATCTCTTAAAATTGTTCCGTTTTGCTTAGCTACCTTCCAAACATTTCCTGGGGGTAAAAGCGGCCGGTGCGTAAGGCTGACAACCTACCACCATCCTGGGTCGTTGTCATGAAATCTGGGAATCTAAACTTCCTGGAACCCTCCGGGCCACTCCAGGCCTGGAACGGGACAGCTTTACCTTTACCTTTACCTTCCAAACCCTTAGTCCTCTCCATTATAGATATCCCTTATCCCGTACACATGAAGCCTTTGACTTGTTGTAATGTTTTCCCATTTATCACTCTTCCTCCCATATCATAGCCAGTGCTTTAATTTTTCTACAGAAATCTTATTTATTTTTGATTAGTTAAGCCACTAGGTTTAGACGGTTACTATTACCCCTGTTCACGCTCAATGACATACACATTCGGTAGGACTTCCCTGGACGAGGGATCGGCCCCTCGCAGAGGTCTCTACATTTTAATTTTTGATATATTAAAATATCATTAAAATCCTTGACTATTACACATCTTTTTTTTTTCCTCCGAAATCACTTGGTCATCCACAAATACTGTTACGTACTTTTTAAATTTTCCCTTCAACCTTATTGCTTTTGGGTTAGTTTTCTTCCACGTTTTCAGAATTTTATCCAAATAAATTTATAAGAAGGTGGGGAGATAAGCCACATAAATTTTACATTCATTGTTCCGTGCATCATTGTAATTGTTTAAAAAAAATAACCAACACGATGTCACTTGTGGACTATCCTTTATTTTCATGGGTAGTCGTCATTCATTCTCTACATGTTTCGAGCTTTCGGTAACCCTCCCGTTCTCCTAGGAGAACGGGAGGGTTACAGCAAAGATTACACACTATACCAGAGGCTGACTGTACAGGAAAATGAACTCCTGATGATGAGCTTACCGAAAGCTCGAAACATGTAGAGAATGAATGACGACTACCCATGAAAATAAAGGATAGTCCACAAGTGACATCGTGTTGGTTATTTTTTTTAAACAATTTAAATAAGCCACATACTTGACGCGGCGCTGTATGTATTTTAATTTCTTCGGATCATTTTATATTTTAGTGGTTTCATTGTAATGTTTTTTGTATTGGACTGACTTTTGTTAGTGTTTTTCAAATTGAGCGGTACGGCATGCGGTTGATTACTGAGTTTACCGTTATGCTTGTCTGCTAGCCTTATCTTAAACCCTCTTAAAAGCTAAGAGTAGCCGTCTAACAGTAAATTCTATTCTTCTCTCCATCAGCTGTATCCAAATATGTACTGCGCCAATAGTAGACCTCCCTTTTCTAAATTTGCACGCGTCTTCCCGTCTTTCAGTATTCCATTAATTTCCCTAATTTCTTCGCTCATATTGTTGCATGCTTTTTGAAGCTGTAACCAGAGGTGAAATTCCACTGTAGTCTTAACATAATTACTTTGCTCCTTTTTTTACAAATAGTACTTTTACAGCTGTCTGCCAATTTGTTACCATTTCTTATTCGAAAATATTTACCTCATCTCAGCTGTTTGACGTAGTGTTGGTAGACTGCGTTTGAAATGTGATGGCACACGCGCAGAAACAAGATTTAGTCTTTTGGCGAAACGGACGAGTCCATTTAAATCGGCGGGGGCGTCAGTTCAGTCGACTACTGGCAGCCGAGGTGTGCGCATCGGCGGTAGTAATGGTAGTAATGTTGGATACACCGTTTTCCAGAAGTGTTAGGAAGGGTACTGGCTACCCACTCCATTCGGCTGTTTCCTCTTAACTTCCCCTCCCATGCGTCACCGTGTGCAATCACGTTTCAACTGGACTCTACCTAAGCGAAACAAACCAACTGCCTCCAGTCTGTAAAGTCTTGCGTGCTGAGAAACAGTTGAGTATTTTCACAAACCGCATCTGTACAGCGCCGAGGTAACGAAGCCTGTGAACTGGACCGCCATCTGTGACTCGTTCTGCCACGAAGAAGGATACACCCTGTACGGTTGTTCGCTCTGCCGCGTGAAGCCGTCTGGTTATGAGGGCTGGCTGTCCGCGGCTAGATACAGCACCGCGGAAGAATCACCGAGCCTGCAATGGGATCAGCTGTGCGCCTACCTCTGCAGCATCGGCGAAGGCGGTGCCGCCTGCAACTGTGACGCGGTGCCATAGTTGTGTCGCCGTACATCAGCTTCCATGACAACGTGTATGCTGTGAGAAAGGTTAATGTATAGTATATAATATAGGGGGCTTGGAAGTGAAGGTAAATTCATTTGTAACTTCACCTGTAGCCTTGGTGAATACTTAGCCATCCACTATCGGTGGGAGCCCCAGAATCCATTTCAGTACAGTGGAAATTTACCATAAATGTAGTAATTCTTCTTATTCTTGCGTGGCCTTCCTGTCCTTACTGGACCTTCGCCCCCTCAATGGCATTCTTCCATCAATTCCAATTCCTAGATATTTCCTTCCAGTTCGTAATTCTTGACTTCTTAATCTGTCCAGAAACGTTCCTCCCATCCATATCAGTGGTTCTTAACCTGGGGTGCGAGGCGTTGCTCTAAAGATCTTCAAAAACATTTTATTAGACACGTAGAATTAAAGTGTATACCGAAACACTGTCAGTTACCTTACTGCAGCCTTACAATGCACTGTTAGTTTTATATCTACTTATGTTTCACTCCAGGACAATTTTGGAAGTGTTTTTTTTTATCAGATTTAGATTTGTTGAAGAGGCTTACAGGGGAATTCGTTGTTACGACATTGGCATATTTATACTGATGGAAGTTCTTGTTAATCGCTCTGGTATGCCTAAGTTAGGTCAAAGTACACATTTAAATAAAAATAGGACGATTTTTTCAGGGGGTGCAAGAGCACAATTTGAAAGGTCGAAGATTGCGGGCAGCGGAAAATGTTAAGAATCACTGATCTGTATCTTGGTCTTCCTTTTGTCATTACACCGTCAGAATGACTGTGGAAAATTTGCTTGACTTTCCTATTATATTTGTAATAATAATCTTGAATAAAGGAATAATTAATTCAAATCCATCTGATGGTCAAATTATGTGTGTGGGATTTTCTGGAACCTAACTGGATTCAGTTCTGTGATAGGAATCCATACTCCCGAAAATCTGGCTTTTGGGAAGGCAGATGTGGCCGGCTGATATAAATCCTTCCGTTGTAAAATATTCAGCGCGAATCGTCGTGTTACGCTGTGTTAAGTCATGCCTGCAGCATTTACCGGTGTATATAAATTGTCTGCTTGTTTCAGATGATTGGTGGTCCGTAGAAAGAAATCGCTGGTCCGTTACTTTTGAAATCTCTCTCGATTCGTTCATACAAAAGTGTTAAATTGGGAAACTGTATTGATGCGAAGCGTGGCTGTGCAAACACCACGAATCACGCTGGTGCATAAACTGTCGTTCAGATCTGCTTCAGGTGAACCTGTTGACCCCGAACAGTTCAGTCAGTAGATGAACAGGCTTCGATTTGAAGAGCTGGCTTCGATTCTGGCAGACGCACCAACACCGCGACCAGGCCTGCTCTAACAACTATAGCCTTTCACCCTCTGAACGAGCATTAAGATGGTCACTCAACAGGTTTCTGGTGAAGACATACACAACATCCGTGGAACAATGCCATGTCCAGTGCGTAGGAAACTGGCCACCTTGATCTCATGTTTCAAAAAAAAGAAATAGTAAATGATTTTTTTTCTGAAGTTTTCCATCCCGAAGTGTTATAACATGCAAATAAGTACTGTACGTCAGTCAATAATGTTTATTTTGTATACAGCGGTATATATGTCAGGGCTGACATATATACCGCTGTATATAGAATAAATGTTGTGTTATTGACTGACGTACAGTACTTATTTGCATAAATAGTAAATGAGGCAGCTTATGTCAGTTGGTGACCACGGACTTATTTGGCCTTGCAGCCCAGACGCATTCTAATATGACCACAAACTTGCTGACATATGTACTCGTGAATTTTATGTTCCTTTTCTTATATTCAGTACATTAACCAACAAAATTGAAGTGTGATTTATGAATTGTGTTTTGTTGTGTTTCACTTAGTGTATTTTGTTGGTTAATGTATTGACTATGTACTCGTATTTACAACAGTGAATATTGCAATTGGAGCCAGTAGTCTTGCTGACAGGGTGACATGTGTGAGTGGCTGGAAACAGAACAGTTGCAGTAATACAATTAAGAATACGTAATGTTAATAGTTCTACAGAACATAATATGGTAACTTTATTAGCACACAACACGTATGTGTGCAAACTGTAACCGATCACCTCCAATACAGCACACAGTAAACTTATCATTCTCTGGGTTTTGCCGAGTTTAGTAAGGCCTACTGCCTTGTCATTCAACGACGCTTTTAGTATAACTGATTGTTTGTAAATGACGGCCTTCTAATTCATTATACCCCCCCCCCCCCCCTTTTTTTTTTTACAAAAT
>Ga0131853_10002496_pt1 | contig 32861 bp, 29 predicted proteins | sample TergutLab28metaG_FD_92764 | JGI IMG/M metagenome (GOLD analysis project Ga0131853, IMG submission 92764) | Labiotermes labralis P1 segment gut microbial communities from Petit-Saut dam, French Guiana - Lab288 P1 (version 2) (version 2) | ecosystem: Host-associated > Arthropoda: Insects >... | reverse complement strand
AATATATGAGCACCTTTTTCTATAATAAAGGTGTCGCACGCCGGACAAATTTCAGGCTTGACAATTTCAATCGTACTCAATCTATCATCATCTGCAACCCCCAAAATTTCAGGAATAACATCATTGCTACGCCTGATAAAAACTCTTGAACCGATTTTTACTCCCTTTCTTAAAATATCACCATAATTATTCAGCGTAGCCCTCTTTACTGTTACCCCCCCTAATTCAACAGGCTGCAAAAACGCTAACGGCGTCAACTTCCCCGTCCTACCCACATTCCATTCCACAGCCTCCAAAATCGTGTCAACTTCCTCCGCCTCAAATTTATATGCAATCGCCCATCTTGGAAATTTATCTGTTTGCCCTAATCGCTCTCTAAGACCCAAATCACTCACCTTAACAACCATCCCGTCAATCAAAAAATCCAATTTTTTTCTATCCACACTCTGCATTTTTTCTAATAACCTAGCAGTATCATCTGAAATAAAGTTTTCTAGCACCTTAAATTTGTTTTGTTTAAGGAAGCTCTGAACTCCCTGCTGATTTACCAAATTCACTTCAATAAAATTAACATTATAAAAAACAATATCCAAATTCCTCTTTGCCGTAATCTTTGGGTCTAAATTCCTAAAACCGCCTGCTGCAGCATTTCTAGGATTTCTTAAAGGAGTTTCCGCTGTTTTATTATACTTTTCAAACACAGATAATCTCATAATCCCCTCGCCTTGCACCTCTACAAATCCCCTATACTCAATTGATAACGGAACACCTTTAACAGTCAGCACCTGTGCCGTTATATCCTCACCAACTACCCCGTCACCCCTAGTCGCCGCCTTAATCAAATTGCCATCTTCATAGGACAGCACTATAGTAATCCCGTCCAACTTATACTCTAGCGACAAATCGAAATCATCAACTCCCGCTAGCTTCTTAACCCTTTGCACCCACTCAAAAAACTCCTCATTATTTTGACATTTGTCTAATGAATAAAGTCTGGCTCTATGCGTGTGCTGCTTAAAGCCATCTAAGACCATGCCCCCAACCTTTCTTGTGAGCGAATCAGGATAAGCAAAACCCAACTCTTTTTCTAATGACACCAATTCATCATAGAGCTTGTCAAAATATTTATCTGATACGGATGAGTCGTTTAGAACATAATACTCATATGCATACCTATTGAGCTGTTCAACCAGCTCTTTCATTCTTTGTTTTTTGTCCATGATGTCCTTTTTCACTTTCGGCTAGATTCTTCGGCTTCGCTCAAGATGACATGTAGTGTTTCTATCCTAAGCGAAACCAAAAGATCTCCATCTTATTTAATTTATAATCGTAATAGGTGCAAACGCTGTAGACAGTGTGACCACTTCGCCCGTATTAATAAACCTAACATCCGCCTCCTTAGACGAATAATTTACACTTAAAACAACCGCCTCACCAAGTCTTTTATGCTGCACCTTAGTGCCTGTTTTTAATAAATTAACATCAATCCCTTGATTTGTCAAATTCTGGACACTATTAAACGCAAAATGGGATTTTGTATTTGAAGTAGAATTTGGGATAGTTTTTCTAGGCACTCCGGTATAATCACTATGATTGGCTGAAGCTTTTTGATGTGAAAACTCATGAAAATATATCCCTGTTTCTTTTAAGAACCTGCTTGGCGGAGCATTATTGTATTTTCCATACATAAAACGACTTTTCACAAAAGACAAATACAATCTCTTTTTAGCCCTTGTGATTGCAACATACATAAGCCGCCGCTCCTCCTCAATCGCTTCATCATCCAAGCTTCTTGAAGACGGCAAAATTCCTTCTTCTAATCCTATAATAAACACCGCATCAAACTCTAAGCCCTTAGCACTATGAATAGTCGCAATGGTTACACTATCCACACTTTTCTCCGCATCTAAATCACTGTAGAGCATAATCTGCTGCACATATTCATCCAAGCTTAAGGCAGGATTGTTTTTTTCAATCTGAAGCACTGAATTATATAATTCCTTCAAATTTTCCTTTCTGCTCTCATTCTCGTCTGTTTCTGCCGACAACGCTTCATTAAATTCAAATGTCTTATAAATCAGCCTAATCAAAGCACTGATTGCCATCTCCTTGCAATCCACCAACAGCTCTAATTTTTTGGCAAACGGCAACAGCTTCTTGACTAATGAACTTGGCAAATCATCTGTTTCTCCCTGCAGAGCTATTCGCAAAATAATGTCCACTACAGACACATTATTATAAAAAGCACAATCAATTAGCTTTTGTACACTAGCATCACCTATCCCCTTTTTAGGAAACGACAGAACCCTGGTCATAGACTCAACATCAAAAGGATTGGCTAATATCTTTAAATAAGCAAGCGCATCCTTAATCTCCCGCCGCTCATAAAACCTGAACCCACCATACATTTTATAAGGGATTCCATAAAACATAAACTTTTGCTCAGGCGCTCTTGACAAGGAATTATTTCGCATGAGCACCGCAATATTATTTAAGGCAACTCCTTTTGCTTGCAAGCCTTTTATATTCCTTGCCAAAAACTCTGCTTCCTCGCTGTCTGCATAATGCGAATAAATCTGCGGCTCATCTCCCTCGTCCCCATCGCTCCACAATCTCTTTTCAATTCTACTCTCATTATTGCTAATCACCGCATTCGCCGCCTTCAAAATCGCCTTAGTAGAACGATAATTTTGCTCTAACTTATAAACCTTCTTACACTCAAAATCATTTATAAAATCCCTAATATTACCGATATTTGCCCCACGCCACCCATAAATGCTTTGATCCTCATCGCCAACCACCAAAATATTTTTATGCTTGCCCGCCAAAATCTTGACAATTTTATATTGAATAACATTGGTGTCTTGAAACTCGTCTACATGAATGTACCTAAACCGCTGCTGATAAAACTCTCTCGCTTCAGGAAACTGAACAAGAACATCATAAGCAAAATTTAATAAATCATCAAAATCAAGCGCATTAGACTTTTTTAAATATTCATTATATTTTCTACAGCCCTTCACAACATCATCAATATGATGCTCAAACTTGTGAATATCTCTATATTCATCCAAATCCATTCCCTCATTTTTTATGGTTGAAAGCGCCGCATCAATTTGCTCAACCAACCTGTCCGCCTCGCCTTTATCCGCACAAAACTCCCCCGCTACTGTCTTAATCACCTTCTTTCTTTCACTCTCATCATAAATAGAGAAACTCTTTGTGTATCCATCCAACAGCTGAATATACCGCCGCAAAATTGTTACGCACAATGAATGAAATGTAGAAACATGGAGCTGCTCATGATTATACAGCATCCCAGACAGTCTCTCTTTCATTTCCCTAGCCGCTTTGTTGGTGAAAGTAATAGCCAAAATATTGTAAGCAGGAACATCCAAGCTTTGTACAATATGTGCAATCCGATATGTAAGCAGGCGGGTCTTGCCGCTGCCGGCCCCTGCCGTAACAAGCACCGCACCATCAGTTTGCAGCACAGGTGCAAGCTGCTCTTTATTTAATAAAGACAAATCTAACTTTCCATTATTCATTCTTTAATTTTACCATCAAAAAAACTTTAAGTCAACTTAAATAATCTCAATTCATCGTCCCGTTTTTAATTCTCTCACGATAATACCTCTCTTTCAGTTCCCTATACTTTTGAGATAAATCCAAAATATATTTTTGCCTTGCCGCATCATCCATCTCCATCATTCTCTCTTTTTCAACCAGCCTGCCAATAGGATTTGACACAAACTCATTCTCATCCAATATCTCTTTGACCTTGTGATACAAGCTTTCATCACGATTGACAATAGGGTTGCCGATTATCACATTCGCATCCCTGATAATCTCTGCCCTTTGAACCTCTTTTATCGCCTGCAAGCTTAAGCTGTTGTTGCCTGCATTATTTAGCATTGTTTCTCTTTGTCGCATCATTTCTTGCCAATAGCCCATTTTCATGCGTTGCTTTGCAAGTAATGCCCTTTTTTTCAATTCGCTGTCCATATTTTTTCTCCTTAATTTAGTGTCATCCTAAGCATAGCCAAAGGATATACGCCTTTTTTGTGTTTTTAGAATATTTTTTGCCTATGTAAAATAGTAGATTTCCATCATAGCATACTAAACCGACAAAAAAAACAAACAGACAAAATAAGTCAAAAAATGGTAAATATGTGTGAATATTACTCAAGCACAAAAGCAAAAATATACTATTGTTTTATAAACAAAAAAAGAGAAAGAAAAACATGGTTCTTTCTCTTTAATGGTTTTTTTCTTTTCGTGAAAAAAGAAGTTAGATAAAAATAATAAGCCTGTTCTAACCTACCAATTGCACTCACCAAGCGGCGCTTGCTTAAATACTGACCTATTAAGCGCCGGCACCAGCATGCTCATCAGGAATAAATTTATGCCCACCCATACAGGCTGCGACACAAGCTGCGCCATTAAAATTATAGAAAAGGAGTTCCAAGTCGGCGGAAAGCCCCCCATTCCATGCACAAAAATCAAGCGGTAAATTCCCCACACCGACAGACCCAGTGTAGTAGGCGCAAACGCAACAATCGCCGCAAAAATAGTTTTAGCAAACCATTGATTTTTTGCCGGCTCTTTCTCCTGTCCCTCTGCAATTTTCATTCCCATAATCTTATACACACCAAAAATCAACAATGACGCAGCTATGGCGATTATTGCCACCCGCACCCCGTTGTGCATTCCGCTTGGCGGTGCAAGCGTATATACAAGATTTCCTTCAGCATCTCTCAAAAGCTCTGGGGGAATTGCAATATATCTTCTTAAATACTCGCCTGCTCCGCCGTCAAGACAAGGAACATAAAAATATCCTAAAAATCTATTGTATCCGCTTCTTGTTATGGTAGTAACAAGCCGCTCAGGCTGAAACGGTCCCACATAATATGTTGACATTATGGTAGCAACACAAATCAACGCAAAGGCAACCAGCAATACATTTTTAAGCGTTTTTTTGTCAAACCTTATCATGAATATGAAACCGACTATCATGGATACTACTGCATTTGAAATACCTATGAGCGGCATATACGGCCCTTCCGGACGCAGCACCCAGCCCAATGCATCTGCTGTAAATGCCACCGCCGCCCCATAAAACGGCCCGAAAAGCATTCCGGACAAATACATAAACATATAAACAAAGCTGACCCGCCCCAAGCCTGCAACCTGAAACGAAAATGCGTTGAGGACAGTCCCCATGGCTATCATAACTGCCATCATAGCGATGAACAAGGTGATTCTGAAATTTTGTCCTTGCCCAAAGCGTTTTGGGGGCAAGAATATTTTTTTAAGAAACGAAACTTTTTGCGGAGAGCTGTATTCATCGTCCTCATGTGAAAGGATTAAATCATTTTCATTTTGCATAATTTCTTCTGACATAATAAAAAACCTCTTTTCATTTTTAAAGAGGTCCGTTTGAAAAAATAGCTATCTATTGCTGCCAGCTGAGCCATAGGCGAAAGATGACATTAGCATTGTCGCAACAATAATGATAACAATATTGCAGCAACAAAATAGAATAATATTTTTTAGAGCGGACGCGAAAAATCTATCGTAAGGACAAAATAATTACCCTTTTCGTCTTTAGGCGACATCCCATCCTAAAGCACTTTCCGTAAATCTTTCTACTCTCTTTATATGTGCATATTATAATATAATAATACCAGGCTGTCAAACGATTTGACTCAAGAAATAACTATTCTCAAAATATCATTATCTGAATAAGCATAAAATTCAAAGATAAAACTGAGCATTCCGCTAAACGGGAATCTATCTACTCGCACAACAGCTTGCGGATGCCCGTTTTTATAAACCAGTGGATATAAATATCCATAATTCCAGTGATAAAACCAATCCACAGACACATTTATTTCTAGTGTAATTTTTTGTCCTTTTTGGATTTGATAGCCAAATTCATTGTGCAAATACCCGTTTAATGTAATGTTAAAAAATGGATGTAAGGTTATTTGCCATTGTATTGTTAGATAATTTGAGGTATAGTCGCTCTCACATACACACGGATTTTGGCTGCAATTTTTGCAGTTTTCGGTGCATTCACAAGGATAGAAATTGCAATCGGGGCAACAAATGCACTCATTTTGATTTTGGTTGCAGGTGTTACACATGGGCGGAGTAGTGATTATTTCTGATGTCCAAACAGCCATCAGAGTGACGGATGCTGTGATTGGAGCAGCAAAATCAAAAGCCTGTCCGTCTAGCTCCCAATGCAAAAAGTAGTAATTACATCTATCGGGTACGGGAATATAATCAATTGTTTGTCCATTTTGCACTCTCGCTTGCTCAACCCTCGACCCGCCGTTTGAATTGAATGTAATAATAAAGTATAGCACAGTGGTTATACACTCGCAATACTCCTTTCCGCACTCATCGCATACATAGTAATCATTTTCACACTCGCACGGGTCTTCATTGCATTCAATACATTTTTCACAAACCTCCTCACACTCGCAATACTCCTGTCCGCATTCATTACATGCAGGATATTCATGCTCACACTCACAATACTCCTTTCCGCAATCATCGCACTTAGTACAATCACTTTCACACTCGCAATATTCCTGTCCGCATTCATCACATGCAGGGTATTCATCCTCACACTCGCAATATTCCTGTCCGCATTCATCACATGCAGGATATTCATCCTCACACTCGCAATACTCCTTTCCGCAATCATCGCACTTAGTACAATCACTTTCACACTCGCACGGGTCTTCTTTGCATTCAATACATTTTTCACAAACCTCCTCACACTCGCAATCACCCACATACACCCAACAATTTGGGCAAAAAAGTATATAAACATATCCGCACTCACAGTCATACAGCTGGCAATATGTACACAAGACAGGATGACAATTTGCGTCGCAGTCACAATAATCATAATTCAAATCACAATCGTTGCAATATTTATTGTCGTTTTGTTTTGAGCAATCGCACTCACAATCATATTTGGCACAGTCAAGACAAATTGTCGGAGCAGGCGGCCGTGTATAAGGGCATGGGCTTTGACAATCATAATCATTGTCGCAAGCAAAAAGAAGCATTGGCAACGCCAACATAAAAAACAATAGCACTACAAACATAAATACTTTTTTCATTTGTAAATCTCCTTAAAAAGGTGTCCTTTGGACACTTCGGGCGGATTGCTGTGTCACCCCTTTTTTGAGTTCGCTTATTCTCAACGCAAACGATTTTTATTGTCCCATCATAAAAAGCCATCAAAAAACTTGATGGCTTTTGCGGCTTTGAAAAACTATCCCTTTAAACCTCTTTTTCTTGCAGCCTCAGACTTTTTTTTGCGTTTAACAGAGGGTTTTTCATAATACTCTCTTTTTCTTAAATCGCCTAGGATATTATCCTTTTGACATTTACGCTTAAAGCGTTTTAATGCGCTGTCCGTTGATTCATTTTCACCGACTTTTATTGTAGACATAAGTTTATTTACACCCCCTTCGCTTTTAGCTTGGATTTCTATAGTAGTATATGCTAATTTTTTTGGCTAGTCAAGAGATTTTAGTTGAAAAACAGACTTATTAGACATTTTTTCTCCGCCTAAAATATGAATATGCAAATGAAATATCACTTGACCGCCGTCCTCGCCTTGATTTATTACTATCCTAAAACCGTTTTTCAAACCTAGACCGTCAGCCAATTCAGCGATTTTAAAAAAGCACTTCCCCAAATTTAAGGAATCCTGCGGCGTCATATCTTTTAGAAATTTATAATGAGCTTTTGGGATGGCAAGATAGTGTAATTTTGCAACAGGAGCAATGTCCCTTATGATAAACATTAAATCATCCTCATAAAGCTTTTGAGAAGGTATTATCCCATCCCTTATTTTGCAGAATATACAATCATTCATGTATTATTGACTCCTTATTAATTTGTATTTTTCTAAGCGCACCTATTTTTTCTTTAGTACGAACTCTTATATAGCTTCTGGTATACCCGGCATTATATTCACTGTCCAGCCTTTCTTCAACAAAGACTTCTTGTGTTTGTCCAATATTTTTATCAAAAAAATTCTGTCTATGCCGTTTTGCAATCTCGATTATTTTATTTGCTCGCTCCTTTTTTATTTGGGATGACAATTGCCCGTCCATATCAAATGCTTTTGTGCCTTGCCTGGCACTAAACGGAAAAGCATGGATATTTGAAAATTTTGCCTGTTCTATTAGGTCTAGGGTTTGGCTATGTTCTGCCTCTGTTTCATTAGGAAAGCCTGCAATTATATCAGTAGTAATTGATGCTGACGGAAAGTATTCTCTTATTAAATGCATCTTTTCTAAAAATTGTTTTGTTGTATAATGGCGATTCATTCTTTCAAGCACAGTGTCAGAGCCGCTTTGCAAGGATAAATGAAAGTGCTCGCAAAAGTTGTTTTGTTCTAAGGCGGATAAAAATTCATGTGTGATGACGCTTTGCTCTAGTGAGCCTAGCCTAAACCTAAAATCCTTTTTAAAATTATTGCCAAGCTCTTTTATCAGAGTGAGCAAATGGTCATATGATGATATATCTATTCCTACTAGCACAATTTCTTTTGTGAGGTTTTCACTTCCGTTAAAACCATCCTGAGCCAAACGAAGAATCTCAACCTCTCTTATGATTTCATCAATCGGTCTTGATACGCTTCTCCCCCTTAAGTATGGAACGATGCAGTATGAACAAAAGCGATTACACCCATCTTGAATTTTTATCATGGGGCGTTTTTTAGAGTGTACTGAAAATCCCTCGCTTTGCGCAGAGCTGTAAATCATTGGAGCAGGCGAAAAACAAAAATTGGTTTTTATATGTTTTCTCAACTGCTCAATCTTATTTTTCTGCCCAATTAAAACTATGCCATCCCTATCTTCAAAGCCTTTTTCTACCGAGCAGCCGATTACAATTATATCAGCCTTGTTGTTAAATTTTTTTGCCCTTGCTATTGCTTGCCGTGACTTCTTATCCGCCTCGTTTGTAACCGAACAAGTATTGATTATATAAAGGTCAGCATGTCCTAAATTTACAGCAGTGCAAAAATCAAATTCATTAAGTAAATTCACGATTTCTTGACTCTCACATTGATTGACCTTGCAGCCTAGCGTAAACACAATTGCCTTTTTCATTTGCTTAACCCTCCAATTTCATACATTAGACAGGACAGCACCGCAACGCATGCTGTTTCAGCACGCAAAATTCTATTGCCCAAACTAACCGGCGTTAAGCCTGCTTGAACCGCCCTATCCGCTTCCTCATCAGAAAAACCGCCCTCGCTTCCTATAAATACTGCAATTTTTTTTATGTTTTCTTTTTTTGCATTTTGTTTTAGAAACTCAGCTAAGCCGATATCCACAGCCTTTTCATAAGCAAAAACACAAAAATCATACTCTTTAATTTCAGCTAAAGCCTTATCAAAATCAATCTCGTCTTCAACTTTTGGAACAAATCCCCTGCCGCTTTGTACCGCCGCTGAAAAAGCAATTTTATTTAATCTGTCTAGCTTTGAAGCTTGGAGTGACACAAACTTTGTTCTTACAGGAACAATTTTTGTCGCACCCAGCTCTACGGCCTTTTGCACTGTAAGCTCACTATGCTCATTTTTTTGACGAGCAAAATATAGTGCTATCTTTATGCTCGGCTCAGTTTTATCCTGCTCTTTGGTGAGAACCTTAAGCGTAGTAACATTTTTGCTCAATTCAAAAACCACAGCCGAATAAATATATCCGTCTGCGGCAATGCTCACTTTATCGCCTATTTTTGCCCTTAGAACCAGCGATAGATGTATGTGTTGGTCGCCGGTTAATTCTATAAATTCTGAATTAACTTGGCTTAAAAAAATTCTTCTCATAGGCTTTTACAATACACAATTGTGCATGATGCTTTTAGCAATTATACATACAATTTACATTCTCTCAAAAAGTATTGCAACCCAAGCACCTTTTTTCATCTTTTTGACAGGCTTAAAATTACTAAAAGCCTTCATCACCTCATTATCCCTAGAGTTTATTATTCCGCTCACTATCAGCTTAGAATTTTTCTTTAAAACATTTGCAAAATTAGGTGCATGAGCTATCAATACATCTGCCGTCAAATTAGCAAAAATCATGTCTATAGTATTCTTAACCGGAGTCCTTTGAATTAAGGCTTCAAAGGTTCCTTGTGCTACATTCATCTGCGCCGCTATCTTGACAATCTTATGATCATCAATAGATAAATCATTTAAACTAATATTCTCGTTTGCCGCCTCAATCGCCAACGGGTCAATGTCAATCAAATGCAGTGTGCCGGCACCAAGCTTTGCCGCCGCAATACCCAAAATACCGCTTCCGCATCCCACATCCACAATCACCTTGTCCTTTAGCTTCAACTCTTGCATCAGCTCTAAACACATGGCCGTTGTCTCATGATCGCCAGTGCCAAAGGCCTTGCCCGGATTTAGTCTGACAGGAACAAGCTCTCCTTCATAATCCTTCCATTTAGGTACAATAGCTAAACGCCCTATTTCAATAACCTGATAATATTTTTTCCACTCGTTTTCATAGTTTTTAGCATTGATTTCACTTTTTTTGATTTTTAGACTTCCCACATCAATCTCGCTGCGCTCTTTTAATTCCTTTAAAAGGCTCTCTAAATTTTTGATATCATAGTCCGTATGCAAAACACCGGTTACACTAACCTCCGATTTTTGGTTAGCAAGCCTTGCAATTTCTTCCAGGCTTGGCTCTATATAATCCCAGCCATCACCGGATAGAACTGCGCTAATATCGTTTGGGTCAACAATGGACACACCTTGGCTGCCCTCTTCAATTAGAATAAGCCCCACAATATCTGCGGCTTCATGGGTTGTTGAAATTGTTAGTTTTAAGTATTTCATAGGTTGTTTCAATGCACAAAATATTGGATACTGTGCATTGATATTTACTCCTTCCTAAATCTATTTACCCTATCATATTGACTCAATTTTATGTCCGTGTCAAGTTTTTTTAATGTGTCCTTTTGAGATTTTGAAATGTTTTTTGGAATCTCTATTAAAATATTAACCAAAATGTCGCCTTTTCTTAAACCCTTTGCGATGCCTGCGTTTTTTATGGCAAGGGTTGTGCCATGCTGTGTGCCCTCTGGAATATTGAGTGCGAACCTGTCATTTTTAAGATTTAAGACCTCTGTTTTGTCGCCGATTGCAGCTTGGATGAAGGTAATAGGCATATTCATTATTAGGTTTAAACCATCACGGACAAAATGCTTGTGACGCAAGACACGCACTCTTATTATAAGATCGCCTTTTATGCCGTTTTTGGCTGTGTTTCCTTCGCCTCTGACTGATACTTGCTGATTGTCTTCAAGTCCTTGCGGAAATGTCAAGCGGATTTTTTTTGTAATTTTATTAACACCCTTACCGCTGCATTTAGGGCAAACTTCCTTTATGGTTTTGCCGCTTCCGCTGCATTTATAACAAGCACGAGTGGATGCCACACGACCAAAAAGTGTTTCTTGCACTTGTCTGACTGAGCCGGCGCCGCCGCAGCCAGCGCATTTTTCGTGAGCCGTGCCGTTTTTTGAGCCGTTGCCGTTGCAGTCTGTGCAGCTTTCAAAGCGCGTAATCTCCACCTCTTTTGTAGCGCCGTAGGCAGCCTCTTCAAATGTAAGAGTAGTTTCTGTATAAATGGGCTGAATATCATCATAAGGACTGCCGCCACGAGTGCCGCCGCCTGCTCCAAACATCGAAAAAATGTTGTTGATATCAAAATCACTAAAACCGCCGCCTCTGCCGCCGCCGAAACCGCCAAAGTCAAAACCGCCGAAGCCACCTGCTCCGGCGCCGCCCCCTCGTCCAAACTGGGACATAGGGTTGTCATAGTCTTTTCGTTTTGCCTCATCACCTAGTGTAGCATAAGCCTCACTGACTTCTTTGAATTTTTCAGCAGCAGCCTTGTCGTTTGGATGCAGATCAGGGTGATATTTGCGTGCCAGTTTTCTGTGGGCAGATTTTATTTCATCTTGAGAAGCAGTTTTTTGTACTCCTAGTATGTCATAATATGATTTAGCCATTTTTATTTCCTTTAGTTTTGTCTGTTATTTGCCTCTATAATTTCATTCAATGTAATATCGGGGTGTATCCACCTTTTATTGCTTTTTTCAGACTTATGGTGCAAGGCATTTTGTGGGCATAGATGCAAACACGCATAACAACCCTCACATGACTCGCCAAATTTTATATCATTATCTATTGTAATATTTTTAGATAAACAAACTTTAGCACATATTCCGCACTTATTGCATTTTTCATCTGCAATATATTTGTGCGGACTTTTACTAAAATCCATATTTACCAGCTTGCCAACAATGCGTCCAAAAATCGCCGCTCTTACATGGTATTTTTTATAATTTTTTATGTCTTCTATTATGCGTATTAAATTTTGCTCTATATTCTTTTTAGAAAGCTTTTCTATTTGCTTGCCTGTTTCAAAAAGCGGCAAATAATTATCTGCCATTTTTAAATTGTTAGTATAATCAAACTTAAATCCTAAACCAATCGCTTGCTTTTGAAGGTAATTTGTGCACGAGCCCGACATAGTTCCATAAGTACATATTGCAAAAATATAATTTGCTTCTAATTTGACTCTGTTTAAAAAATTTCTAACCATCATGGGCGCACGAAAACTATACACAGGAAAAACTAAACCTATAGCATCATCTCTATAATGCTGTTCTGTGCTGTCAATAACCTGCGGAATAGAAATAAGCCTTGCATCATCACCGCCAATTCTTTTAGCAACAGCAAGGGAGTTTCCTGTCCCTGTAAAATAGAATATTGTCATAAGCTTTTGCCTTTAGTTTTTCTTTTTCCATAAACAAGCAACAGCGGACAGCGCTTTGCCGCCCGCCGTGCCAATACATCCTATTACTCCTCAACCTTAACCTCAGGCTCACCCTCATCACCCCCGCAACCACCATCGCCGCAATCATGTCCGCCGTCACCGCCACAGCCTCCTTCAGCACCCGCATACAGCTTCTGCGCTAAACCATTCATCACATCGCCTAGCTCTGTAACCGCTGTCCTAATGGCATCCAAATCCTCTCCGTCTTTTGCCGCTTTAACTTTTTCAATCCCCTCTTTCAATCTATCCTTTTCTCCATCATCCAACTTGCTTGCACTCTCTTCCTCATTCAAAATCTTCTCAACCGATTCTATCACCATCTCAGCATTATTTCTTGCCGAAACCAATTCCTTCAAACGATTATCCTCTTCTGCAAACTTCTCTGCATTTTTAATCGCCTCATCAATCTCTTTTTCGCTCAAGTTTGACGATGCTGTTATCGTAGTCTTATTCTCTTTGCCCGTATCCTTATCCTTTGCAGAAACACTCACAATTCCGTTCTCGTCAATATCAAATGTTACCTCAATTTGCGGAACTCCCCTCGGCGCAGGTCTTATGCCCTCAAGCCTAAACCGACCCAAAGATTTGTTGTCCTTTGACATCGCCCTCTCACCCTGCAGCACATGAATTTCTACACCCGGCTGATTGTTTTCAGCAGTAGAGAAAACTTGAGACCCCTTTGTAGGAATAGTAGAGTTTCTGTCAATAATTTTTGTGAAAACTCCGCCCAGCGTTTCAATCCCTAGTGATAACGGCGTAACATCTAGCACCATTATGCTTTGCCCAAACTCTTGGTTTAGGATGCCTGCCTGGATTGCCGCACCCAGTGCCACACATTCATCGGGATTGATTCCCTTAAATGGCTCTTTGCCGCTCATTTTGCGTACTGCTTCTACTACGGCAGGGATGCGGGTTGAGCCGCCCACTAGAATGACTTTGGCTAGGTCGCTATTTTTTAGCTTTGCGTCAGCCAAAGTGCCTTGTGCCAGAGTGATTGTTTCTTTGACAAGGTGTTCTGTCAATGCATCAAATTTTGCTCTGGTTACATCAATATTCATATGAACAGGGGCACCGTCTTGCATGCTGATGAACGGAATATTAACAGTAGCTTTTAGCTGTGCCGACAACTCAATTTTGCATTTTTCTGCCTCGTCTTTTAGGCGCTGCAATGCTAGCTTATCCTTGTTTAGGTCAATGCCCGTTTCTTTTTTGAACTCGTCTGTAAGGTGTTTAATAAGCAAGTGGTCAAAATCGTCGCCGCCCAGCTTGTTGTTTCCTCTGGTAGCCAACACCTCAAAAGTAGCGCCGCCCTCATCTGTGCCGATTTCTAAAATAGATACATCAAATGTACCGCCGCCTAGGTCGTATACAAGGATTTTTTGGTCGCTAGTCTTTTTTGCGCCGTCCTCGTTGATTTTGTTTAGTCCATAAGCAAACGCCGCCGCTGTCGGTTCGTTTATAATACGCAACACCTCTAAGCCGGCAATTTTGCCCGCATCTTTAGTAGCTTGGCGCTGTGAATCAGAAAAATATGCAGGGACTGTGATTACTGCTTTTGTCACCTTTTGTCCTAAATACGCATCTGCGTCCGCTTTAAGTTTGCCTAATACAAAAGCAGAGATTTCTTGCGGCGAATACTTTTTGTCGTCTATCGTCACCTTATAGTCGCTTCCCATTTGTGTTTTGATAGATGCAACAGTGCGGTCTGCATTTGACACAGACTGTCTTTTTGCGGTTTGACCAATAAGCCTTTCGCCCGCTTTGTTGAATCCTACGACAGACGGAGTAGTCCTTGCACCCTCAGCGTTTGGTATAACTACCGGTTCGCCGCCCTCTAATACAGCGACACATGAATTTGTTGTTCCTAAATCAATTCCTATTACTTTTGACATTTTATTTTGTAAGGCTATATGTGATATAACCTATCCTCCTTTTTTGTTTTTGTTTTTTTGTTGTTTTACTTTGTATTTTTGCTTATTGTTTTGTTGTTTTTGTTTGTTGTAAGCTTAATTAACAACTTAGTAAAAATTTAATTAACTCCATTATTCCCCAACTGACAACACTCGTAATAATACCTGCCACTGCCCCTGCAATAACACCAGGTTTTTTGTAAAATGAAAATTTTGTTGTAGTTACTTTTTTCATATCTCTTCCTGCACTATATTTGTCTCCTGCAACATAATCCCCACTAAAATCATGTTCCCCATTCGCTTTTTTGTGCTTCATTTTCTCCAAATCTTCATCGCATCGCATAGCGTTCAAATACTCACAGCCTTTATCTGTCAATCCCTCAACATAGCGTGAACCATTGACAGGGCTCCTTAGCGTCATAATAATATAATCCGCCTTTCCCATTAAATCCAAATTGTAAGAAACCTCACGAATAGTGTAGTCATCAAAAGCAACTTCTTTCCATTCCTCACTTTCATTAGACGCTTTCTCAATTTTAAGCAAAATTTTTCTTTGCAGTTCTAAATTTCTCATTATCTTCCTCCTTTAATTCTTACTTTCCAACAATAACCTGTGCAGGTCTTAGCACAATATTCCCCATCATGTACCCGTTTTGAAAAATCTCTAATACCTTGCCAGCATTCTTCTCATCATCCTTTGCCATTACCACATTATGAAACTTTGTGTCTAGTTCCTTGCCAACTGCATCAATAATCTTTACACTAAGACTGTTAAACAAATCGTTTAGTCTGTCAAAGATTAACCCTAAGCCTTTTAGAGTGTTAGCATCTGTGATGACTTTTTTTGCCTCACTAAGCGCATCAATCGTTGGCAACAGCTTTTCAACGACATCCGCCCTGCCCTGCTCTCTTGCACCTTGTGCATTGAACATCATGCGCTTGCGGTAGTTGTCAAAGTCCGCCTGCAAGTATCTGTGCGCCTTGACCAGCTCATCCATCTTATTTTTTTCTTTATCCTCCTCACTCACCACCTGCCCGTCCTCTACTACGATAACCTCGGGAAACTCGTCATCAGCTTGATTGTCTTGATTGTCATCGTGATTATCGTTTTTTTGTTTTTTACTCATTGATTTAATCTTCCTCCTTGTCTAGGTTTGTTATAGTTTTTCCGATGTGATTCAAAACGGAAATAACCTTAGAATAATCCATGCGCATAGGCCCTATGACACCTGCGTTGCCTATTGACACGCCGTCAACCTCATACGATGCTGTGATAACGGCGCACTCAGGCAAGCCGTCTGCTATCTCATTGTCATGTCCGATTTTGATGCTGATATTCATGTCATTGGTTTTTAGGATAGGATAAAGTTGAGATTTTGCATCCAATAATTCTAGCATAGCTTTGGCTTTTTTTACATTGCTGTATTCGGGGTGTTGCAATAATTTTGGAGCGCCCTCTATGGCTAAACTCTCTAATTGCGTAGTCCCATACTCTCGCAAAATCTTAATTAAAGCCTTATAGATTTTTTCATATTCTTCCCGCACTCTAGCGGCAAACTTATCTGCATTTATGACCTCACTAATCTCTACTCCTTCAAAGATGCTAGTCAAAAATCTGCCTGCCTGTGATAAATACTCCTCTGTAATGCCTGTGTTGATAGATGCGACTGCATCTTTTAACACTGTTCGGTCGGTTACGACTACAAACAACGCCATCTCATCTGCAATTTTAATAACTTTGATAGATTTTATTCTGTCACCAAGATTGGCATTTGTAAATCCTACTGCTGTTAGATTAGTAATCTCTGATATAAGCCGAGCCGCACTTCTGACTACATCCTCTAAATGCCCTGCTTTATTTTTTAAGGTTTGATTGATAATTTTTAACTCAGAGCTAGATAATTTTTTTGAGGGCATGAGCTTGTCAACATACATACGATACCCTTCAGCCGTAGGAACTCTGCCTGCGGAGGTGTGCGGCTGCGCCAAAAATCCCATTTCCTCTAAGGTGGACATATCACCCCTTATCGTTGCCGACGATACTTCAGGGAAATACTTGTTTTGTATCTCCGATGAAGAAACAGGCTGACAATTTTCAATATAGTCCGTCACGACCGCCTTTAATATATTTTCTTTTCTTGTAGATAACGGCAATACTCTTAAACCCTCCTTATGATATTCCCCTTGTGCAGAGGTGTCAATTTATTCCCCTTATATATAGGCGTCAATAATGTTACCATGCTATAGAGAGGTGTCAATTATATTCCCCTCCTAATGGAGGAATATTGATAATGTCGATAATATTCCCCTCCTGTGGAGGGGTGTCGCCGAAGGCGACGGGGTGGTTGTATCACCCTATAAAATTATTCTACCCATCTTGCACTCCGACCATTCATTTGTTAGCACTCTATCCTGTTGACTGCTAAATTTTAACAAACAAAAAACACCCTGTCAAACAATTTTAGGGTGTTTTTGAAAAATTTGTGAAAAATATTTTGCAGGCTAGATTAGCTCCAAAATTATTGAATTCATAACATAAAAATAATCATCTGCTATTTTTAATCTATCATTTTCAACAAACGCCATGCCATTGTCTATGAATGTAAGCAGCTTTTTGTTTGTTTGGTCTATATATTTTAATTCTACTCCTTCAGATGTTCTTAACCCTAGCATTATTTTTTCTGCCTGAAAATCAGATTTTTCAATAACAGGATTAAAATTACCGTTTGTATAGTCGGTTAAATTTGCCGTGTTGGTTTTTCTTGTGCCGTTTATTAGTGAGCTTGCGGCAAGACCTAGTCCTAGATACTCATCTATATTCCAATATTTCTTGTTGTGCGCGCATTCATACCCTTTTTTTGCAAAATTGCTTACTTCATATCTATGATAGCCGCTGACTTTAAGCCTCTCATATGCTGATTTGTACATTTGTGAAGTATAATCCTCATCTGTTTCATAGCCATAGCTGTATAGCGGTGTTCCTTCTTCTATTTTTAGCCCATACATTGATATGTGAGGAATGTCTAATTTGATTAGTTCGTCAATTGTGTTTATAGCATCTTGGATAGATTGACCTGGCAAGCCTAGCATAATATCTGCGTTTATGTTGGTGATTTTATGTTTTCTTGCTATTGCCACAGCTTTTAGAAAATCCACAAATGTATGCTTTCTTATGTTTTTTAGGATATTGTTTTGACTTGACTGTAGCCCCAAGCTAAGGCGGTTTGCACCTACAGATACAAACTCTTTAATAAACTCCTCATCACAGGACTCCGGATTTGCTTCAACAGTAAGCTCTAGATTATCAGCAACCTCAAACTTATCATAAACACAATCCACTATCTGCTTTAATGCCCCACGATAGATTGACGAGGGTGTTCCGCCGCCTATGAATATAGTGTCTACTTTCATCCGTCCATCATTGCGAGCGGAGCGAAGCAATCTCGCCATATCCTCAATCTCATTTAATAATGCACCAATATATGTCTGTTGCAAATATTTTGAGTCGCTAAAAGAAACAAAATCGCAATATGCACATTTTGAGTTACAGAATGGTATGTGAATATATATACTTAAGTTTTTCATTCTACAATAGTTTCACCTTTCTCTGCATCTTCATAGACAAGCTCATTCAAAAACTTTATTTTTCCGGCTTGCTGCCTTTGTTCTTTTGTAAGCTTAACTATAACCGAAAAACCAAACAGCTTCAATCCACTACGCAACTGACCTACTTTCACCTCATCGTCCATGTCTATTCTTAATACAACTCGTTTGCCTTGTTCAGTCAATATTACAGGATGATTTAGACTTCTAAATAATATTCCGTCAAAAACACTTTTAACTTTTATAACTTTGCCTGTGTATATTCTAATTTGTCCTTTTTTCAATCTAACAGAACCAACTATAATTATCACAAGAAAGCAAAGCATACCAACCAAAAAACATAGAAACAATTTTATTCCCCAAATCCTATCCGGTCCGGGCAAAAAAATATAAAGCATCAAAAAAGCGACAGCTACAAGGGCATTAACAAACAAAAGTATAATATAGGAGAGCAGGAACTGTCTTTTTAGCATACTTTTTGATACAATTATTTCTAGGTTTTTTGTTTTAATATATGTCATAATGTCATAATTAATTATTCTAAAGATTACTTTTCGGTGTCCAGCGATTGATTCTCACTTCGCTAGATCCCTCGGCTTTGCACTTCGTGCTTCGCTCGGGATGACAAAACGATTTTATTTTTTAGTATCTAGCTTTAACACCGTCATAAATGCTTCACTTGGCACTTCTACGCTGCCTACTTGGCGCATTCTTTTCTTTCCTTCCTTTTGCTTTTCTAACAGCTTCCTTTTTCTTGAAATATCACCGCCATAACACTTTGCCAAAACATCCTTTCTCATCGCCCGCACTGTTTCCCTTGCAATCACCTTGCTTCCAACCGCCGCCTGAATAGGCACCTCAAACATCTGCCTTGGGATTACCTCTTTCAGCTTTTCCACAAGCAGCCTGCCTCTCGCATACGCTTTTTCTCTATGAACAATAATACTCAATGCATCACAAATCTCATTATTCAGCAGCACATCCATCCTGACCAAATCGCTTTTCATATACCCGCTAATTTCATAATCCAAGCTTGCATAACCTCTGGTTCTAGACTTTAAGCCGTCAAAAAAATCATATACAATCTCATTGAGCGGAATATCATATACCAGCTTCACCCTAGTTTTATCCAGATAAATCATGTCCTTATAGATGCCCCTTTTTTCATTGCATAAGTCCATGATTTGCCCGATGTACTCGGGCGGCGTATATATGTGAACAAAGGCAATTGGCTCCTCTATATACGCAATTTCTGCAACCGGCGGCATATTTGACGGGTTTGTAACCGTCAGCACATCACCGTTTGATTTGTGCATGTTATAATTAACACCCGGGGCGGTTGTAATTAAATCCAAATTGAACTCTCGCTCTAATCTCTCAGCGATGATTTCCATGTGTAATAAACCCAAAAACCCGCATCTAAAACCAAAGCCTAGTGCAGCTGAGGATTCTTGCTCATAGTGGAGTGATGCATCGTTTAGCTTGAGCTTTTCTAATGCTTCTTTTAGGTCGCCATATCTTGAGCCGTCTATAGGGAATATTCCGCAATAGACCACCGGTGTAACCTTTTTATAACCCGGGCATGGGGTTTTTGTTGGATTGTCAGCGTCAGTAATAGTGTCGCCCGGTGCAGTGTCTGCTACATTTTTTATGCTTGCACAGATGTACCCGACCTGCCCTGCTGTTAGGTTTTGGGCAGGAACATTTTTAGGAGAGAAAAAGCCTACCTCTGTCACTTCAAAGGTTTTGCCTGTAGCCATCATTTTTATCTTCATTCCTGCCTTTGCCACGCCGTCAACTATGCGGACAAGGCATACTGCGCCTCTATAGTTGTCATAGTATGAATCAAAAATGAGTGCTTTTAGGGGGGCATTGTCCTCGCCCTTTGGGGGAGGGAAAGCCGTAATGGCTTGGATTAGGACATCCTCAATATTAAGCCCTTCTTTAGCGCTTATCAAAGGAGCATTGCTTGCATCCAATCCAATAATGTCCTCAATCTCTTTTTTGATTTCGTCAGGACGGGCGGACGGCAGATCTACTTTATTTATTACAGGCATGATTTCTAGGTCATTATCTAGTGCCAGATATACATTTGCCAATGTTTGCGCCTCAACTCCTTGCGAAGCGTCCACTACTAAAATTGCCCCCTCGCAAGCAGCAAGCGACCTTGAAACCTCATAGGTAAAGTCCACATGACCCGGAGTGTCTATAAGATTAAAAATATAATCCTGCCCACCATGAGAAAAATTCATTCTGACAGGAGTTAATTTTATAGTAATGCCCCGCTCTCGCTCTAAGTCCATGCTGTCTAGCAGCTGGTCCTGAAACTCCCGATTTGAGACGGTATTGGTGTGCTGAATAAGCCTATCCGCCAAAGTAGATTTGCCATGGTCAATATGAGCAATAATGCAAAAATTTCTTATGTTTTTCTTGTCCATTTTTATTTATTCCTTAATTTCCTTATATTGTCAATATATAGTCAATCAAGCTAGTCAGCTCAAGAAAACTAGCAGTGCAACATTCGCGGCACTTTTTGAAATGTTTCCATTTCAAAGCTGATTTAGTATTATCTTAAAGATTCTTAAAAAACTTGTTGGCATTTTTATGCAATAATAAATCAAACAAAACTGCTGCCGCTGCCCCAATCAAGCCAAACATTCCTAGATATATCCCGATAAACAATGATATATTTCTATTTGCCATCCCGCTTAAGATGACAACAAGCACAAGTGCCGCAAACACAATCGTAGAAAACAACATCCACAACAAATATACAGCCTGATTTTTTATGCTTTTAACTACTTCTCTTACATTTCTCCAATCAAGCTTGGGACTTCTCAGATCAAAATATATAGCCAAATTTGTGACAGCAATAGACCAGCTAAACGCAACTATTGCCACAACCAACGGCATCCACCAAACAAAATTTCCTCTAAAAGCAGTAAGCACACTTAGCGTAAGCACACTTATTGATATTGCAACAGCGGATATTATGTTATAAAACCTTTGCTTTGCTCTTAATTGGTCTTTATATGAGACAGGAAGCATTTTCATATAAAAAACAAGCGCCCCCTCTCTTGAAATGCAGCTGCTTGACCCGTTAGAGCCTATGATAAGCGTCATTAGCACCGCCACCCCAAGCACCCACTCAATTAGTGCCATGCTTTGCGTAGGCAACCCCATTTGCCCGATTCCTGCACCCGAGAGGACTAAAAATACAATTAATATAGGGGCTAGTATGATGGTCATGATTGTGTTTAGTGTAACGGATGTATCTCTGATAATTAGCCGCCACTCTTTTTTGACGATTGCATTTTTTATAGAGCTTGTGCTAAATTGCCCTGACTTAGAAGAAAGATTTCCTCTGCTTTCTAAGCTGTTCCTGATAATTTTTTGATATGCTAAAAGAGATAAGGCATATGAAATAAACAAAAACACTAGGATTGGCACAAAAAATATAGCAAACGAAACAAGCATAGATTGAGCAAGACTCAGACTAAATACCGGACTATGAGTGGCAAAGTTCATCAGCATATAGAGCGGATAAATAATATAGCTTGTTGTGGCTAAGCCGGAAAAATCTATGTTGCCAACACCTTGTGTTATGGCGTTTACGAATAAAAAATATAAAGCAAAAAAAACAGCAAAAACCGTCACGGCTATTATTGTTTTTAACAGCCCGCGATTTTTGAATTTTGTAGCAAGAAAAACGATTGGCATTGAGAGGATTACTATAATAACCGTAGCAAATATAGGGACGGCAATGATAGCGACCGGTATCATAAAAAAGAAAAGCGGCGGAAGTCCGACTGTTATGCCCAGCGTCAAAAATGTCGGGAGAATTATGATTAGTGATATGACTAACTCTGTGATTATTAGGGTTGTGAATTTTGCAAAGAATACTGTGGATGATTTGACAGGAAGCGATGCAAAAAACTCGTTGTCCTTTGATAAAAACAAAAAGCTGATGGCTGAGGCTGTGCCGGTGATTATGGTGATAGTAAAATCAAAAAACAGTATGCCTGACAGGACTGAAACTGCCGAATTTGTTTCTCTTATCATAGGTGCGGATAAAACGATGCCAATTATGGCTATGATTACCATTACGGCATACAGCGTACCCAAAACGGCAAGTGTGGCAAATTGTTTTTTACTGCGCCGTCTTATCATGTCTTTAAGCTGAAGCTTTAATAATATCTTATATGATTTCAATGCTTAATGCCTCCTTTTTAGTTTCCGCCTGCTATTTTCAAAAACAAATCCTCTAGGGTTCCGTCTCCTTGACACTCTAAAATCTCTTCCATGTTTCCTAAAAGCGACAATTTGCTTTTTACTATTATGCCTACCCTATCGCACAATTTTTCTGCGACCTCCAAAATATGTGTTGAAAAGAAAACTGTATTGCCCTTGTCACAATGCTCTCTCATCAGTCTCTTTAATTCAAATGCAGACTGAGGGTCAAGCCCTAAAAGCGGCTCATCCAAAATCCACAGCTTAGGATTATGTATTAATGCGCCTATGATAGAGATCTTTTGCTTCATCCCGTGTGAATAAGAGCTTATGGGAGAATCAAATGCCCTTTCTAAATCAAAAATTCTCAAAAGCTCATCCGCCCTGGATTGTCGATCTTCATTGCTCACCCCATAAACATCTGCCATGAAATTGACATATTCACGCCCGGTCAATTTGTCATAAACTACATGGCTGTCAGGCACATAACCAATATTCATTTTTGCCTTGATGGGGTCTTTTTTTATGTCAAAGCCGCACACCTCAATGCTGCCCTCGTCAAACTCTAAAATACCAATAGCCATCTTGATTGTAGTGGTTTTTCCTGCGCCGTTTGGACCTAAAAATCCAAAAATTTCGCCTGGTCTTAAATCTAAATTAAGCCCGTCCACAGCCCTTATGCTTTGCTTTGCATAAGTTTTTGATGCGTTTTTGATTGATAGCATTTTGTTTCCTCCAAGTTATATTTTATTTATTTTTAATTTTTTCCAACCATTCTTTAACTCTCATCTCATCGCCATTCTCGCTAGGACAATAAAAGCCTCCTTTGATTTCATCCGGTAAATACTGCTGCTTGACATACCCGCCAAAATCATGTGGATACAGATAAGGGGTTTTGGTAGTTTCAAATGTAGAATGGTTGTTGTTTCTTAAATGCAACGGAACAAAAATGCTGCCTATAGTTTTTATTGCTTCTTTAACCTTTGCCCTAGCCTCAACAACTGCGCAAGATTTTTTTGCGACTGCAACATATATTATTGCATGAGTTAGCGCCAATTCCCCTTCAGGCATTCCTACATTTTTATATGCATCCATACAGCTGACCACAAGCTGCAAAACAGAGCTATCCGCCAGTCCTATGTCCTCGCTCGCATGAGCAATCATTCGTCTAAACAAAATCAACGGATCACAACCCGCCTCTAACAAGGCAAAACCCCAATACAGCGCCGCGTCAGCATCGCTTCCCCTAAGCGACTTGCAAAACGCACTTAGCATATCAAAAAAGGTGCTTTCAGAAATGGCAAAGCTTTTTTTCTGCATAGAGCCTGCCGCCGCGGATAAACCTATTTCAATTATCCCGTCCTTGCTTGGGTGAGTAGACAGCACAGCCAATTCTAAACCATTTAGAGCGTTTCTTAAATCCCCGCTTGCCGCAAAAGCAAAAAACTCCAAAGCCTCATCACTCACTTCTATCCTATAGTTTCCTAAACCATTTTGTTTGTCAGCAACCGCCCTAGCCAGCCCAATCTTAATATCATCCTTAGTTAAAGCCTTTAATTCAAAAATCCTGCATCTTGAAACAATCGCACGGGTCATCGCAAGATTTGGATTTTCAGTAGTAGTTCCGATAAAAATTATACTGCCGTCCTCAATCGCCCCAAGAACGCTATCACTTTGAGCCTTGCTCCAGCGGTGACACTCGTCCAGCAAAAGATAGGTTTTTTTGCCATACATTTTAAGTCTTTGTTTCGCATCCTCAATTACCTTTTTAGCATCCGCAACTCCGCTTGACACTGCATTCAGCCTGACATGCTCAGCCTTTGTTGAATTGGCAATAATCACCGCCAGCGTGGTTTTTCCTATGCCCGGCGGACCAAAAAAAATGCAGCTGCCCAAGCGGTCAGCTTTTATCGCACGACTAATAACTGCACCGCTTTGAGTTAGCTCATCCTGTCCGATAAAATCCTCAAGTTTATTTGGGCGCATTTTTTCAGCTAACGGAACATTGTTTTTAACATTATTTTGCAGGTCAAATAAATCCATTGCTTATAATAATAGCATTTATAAAATGCAATTGCAACTAATATAAAGGCATCTTGAATTTTAGATTTTTTTGAGTGTAATTTTTTTGTCGCATATTGAGTTGGTTAATCTGAGAGAATTTGCATCGTATCTGATGCTTCCGACATACATCTCCCATTTGCTTTTTTTATATTCTGCATTATCTATTTCAATATAAAATTCGTCATCATCGTTTTTAAGTTTAATTTTTACAAATGCAATTTCTTTTGGGAGTTTGGGAAAAAAGTGGATTGCGCTGCCTTTTATTGTTAGTCCTAGAAAATTTTCAATCATACAATTATACGCCAAATAACTCAAATCACTATATTTATTGAAAAATATTTTTAAGAGTGTAAAGGCTAAATCCATATAACCTTTTTTTAATAACGCTGCTATATACAGCACAAAGCTTTGAGGTGCAGCATCTGCCCCGCCTAAAATTCTCTCACCCTCTTTTTTCAAAAGAACTCTGGCCTTGGTGTCATCAACTGCATCAGATAAAGCGGCCAATGAAACCGTATTTATATCACAAATTAAAAACGAATTGATTTCTCTTCTCAAATTTCCCCTGATTCTAATGAAAATCTTTCTTAGATCCTCATCCTTTATTAACAGCAAAAAATTATTCATCGCATAATATGTCAAGGATTTTTCAGTCTCCGGCGATAAGCGGTCATTTGAATTATTATTTTTTTGTGTGGACTTATTCCTTTTATAATTGGCTGTTGTTTCCGACTTTTGAAAAGAACAATTTCTTTGACTAGCCTCAAGCAAGATTTTGGCAGCTCTTTGAAAGAGATTATTTTTATTTAAGATATTGTCATCCTTAGTATAAAGAACATACTCACTAAGTGCAATAACATCTTTTATACAATTGCAGCTGTCCATGATTTTATCTTTCAGACGATTTTTATCTATATATAAAAGAGATCGGTGGTCTTCTTTGCCGTCATCAAGCAAAATTTTATATTGAGCATTTTTTATAAAATTGTTGAGTGTGCCAATTCCTTTTTTTTGGCTGTCAAAAAATTCTATTTGCATGATTGGCAGCATAGACATTTTTTGCTGGATTTGTTTGATTTTTTCTTTTGACACGGCCTCTTTTTTGATTGCCGGCAATGATAAGCATGTTTTTTTGTTTTGTTTTTGCGCAAAAGACAGCTCTGCTTTTGGTATAGCCATAGCCGCATCAGCAGCAGCCTCAAAAGCAGGCGTTCTTTGCTTAATCGGAATAATGGCAGAATTTAGGTTTAATTTAGAAAACTCTATTTCATTTCTTGCAAACGCCAGCTCTGTGAGCCGTGATTTTTTTGCCTTTTTTGCAATTTTGTTATAATATTCTATTTTCTCTTGGTCCGATAAGTCATTTAGAATACACATTTTATCTAATTCTGACAGACCCAGCAAAAATTTTTCACTAAACCACTTCTCTTTTTTAATCATAGTATCCGTTACCCAAACAACAGAACTGTGATAATTTGTCAAATTATCTTCAAATTTTTGACTCTCGTTTTTTATGTCTATGTCATTTATTTCACAAACTCTTGTTATTGTGTTTTTTAATTCGGTATCAGCAAGCCTTAAAAAATAATATAAATATATTTTGTCGTTAAGGTGCGATATATTTATCCGTTGCTTTATCACATCTTCTCTTGCAATTTTTTTTGAAGCTTCAATTTTTTTTGCATGATAAATATGGACACAAAAAAATTCTAATAATGTCAATGCCAACGCATAAGGCAACGCCGTTATCTCATTAAAATCTAATGGTGATATTGCATTAAGCTCTGACACTGCTTTTTGAATTGATTCCTTAGATACATTTCCCTGATATCCGCCTACAATTATATTGCACAACCTATAAGGTCTTGACATTTGTAAAAAAAATTCTCTGTTTTTTAAGCGCAGTTTTTTTTGAAGGCTTTTATAATTCCTCAAAAATAAATCGCGGTTTTCTTTTAAGACTACCTTAAACGCAGCATCCTTTGCTTGCAATTTTATTAGAACTCTATGATATTTGACAAGCTGCCTAAATCTGGGTCTTGCAGGTGTTTTTGTATCCCCCCTCTTAGCCAGCTCCCTAACAAGTGCAATTATGCAATCCTCACCTAATAATTTTGAATATGAAAAATCCAGCTCGCCCAGCCTTGCGCGCAAGATGAATATTATTAAAATTGCTATTATTGCCAGCGGCAGAATTAAAAATAAAAACATAGGCTAATAATTATTTACATTAAAAGCTTAGTTTAGACATTAAACATCTAAAGACACAACAAAAAAAGACTGCTCAAAAAATGAGCAGCCCTTCTGTTTGGTGAGGATGGACTATAAGCCGAGTTCTGTCTAGGGCAATTATCTATCTAGGCTATGTGTTGCCACAAAGCTCAAGCGGCATCGGAGGAAACGGCCAGCTGCCTTAAATTCCTCACGCCTTGCACCGAATGGGGTTTACAGATGCCCCCCGCGTCGCCACAGGGGCGGTAGGCTCTTACCCCACCCTTTCACCCTTACCTATTTCTAGGCGGTTATTTTCTGTTGCACTTTCCTTAAAGTCGCCTTCACCGGGAGCTATCCGGCATTCTGCTGTATGGTGCTCGGACTTTCCTCGTGGTTTCCCACGCAATTACCCAGCCATCTCAAAAACATTATAACACTTGACAAATAAAATATCAAGCCTTTTTAATAGAAAATTCATTAAAATTATGTAAAACCAAAAAATACCCACGGAAATACTGCCGCAATAGACATCACAACAGAGCTTATGCAAATTATAATAATCACTGCTTTTTCTGTTTTAGTATTTTCCTTCCACTTTCTTAGCGCTATCCCATCTTCCATTTTTGCGATAAAAAGAGTGGCAATAAAAAAAGTAACGGCCATACAAATTGTTATTGCTAAGGCTGTAATGCTCAGACTTGTTATGGCGTTTGCTCTACTCTCTCGTATCAAAAATACACTAGGTATACCTATAACAAACAATGAAACAAAAAGAAAATATATTGAACGCTTATTGAATTTCACTTTTTCATTATAGCACACGAAAAATATTATAACAAGTATTTACAATTGCAAAATTTATTAAAATCAGTTTTTTGCATAAAAAATTACACGAATAATTTTAATGTTATGCGTGACAGAATATCCCACAAACAAATATTATGCCTGATATAACATCTGTTTTTAATTGCTTTTGCTAATGATAGTGCCGTCCAATCCTCTTTCTATGCTTAAGCGCTCTAGTTCAAATTCATTAATATTTAATAGCTCTCTAAAATTGCTGTCAACAATTATGAATTTAGTAAAATATGAATTTGATAATAATTTCATCAACGACAAAATTGTTGCACTCTCCCCCACAATAATTTCTCTTGACACAAGCCCCCGCTTTAGGTTCTTGCTTCTTAGCGCCACTGAATAAAGACGCTGATAATATGAGCTTTTGTCCGGTATTAATGAAGCTATAAAAATGAATGTGCCTGTGGCGGCAAATGACAAATTTAAAATGCCCAAAAGGGCAGATACAACAAACGCGCTTATCATTATACCGGCCATTACAAACCCAAAAATTCGCATCTTGCGATAGGCTTTGTTGCGAGGCATTTTCAAAGAAAGCGCAGCAAGCAATATTCGTCCGCCGTCTAACGGAAACACGGGTATAAGGTTGAAAAAAGCTATGAAAATGTTGGCAATCACAAAATATTGTGTTATAAAATACGATGACGGAAAAATCCACCACAGGGCTATGCTGATGATAATTAGAGCAATGTTGACAAGCGGTCCTGCAAGTGCAATAAATATTTCATCACGGGGCTTAACTCCCTCAAAATCGCCAATCAGCGACGCACCATAAGGATTTAGGTTGAGCTTATGCAAGCGATAACCAAGCTTTTGTGCAGCTTCAGCATGAGCAAATTCATGAAAAAGAACAGCGACCATGTACGAGATGAATAGATAACCACTGCCCTGCAAAAAGAAAACAACCGCCATGAGAATTAGAAATGGCGATATTTTAAACGAAAATGTGCGATTATTTATAGAATTTTTGGGCTTATTTTTTTTCATGCTAATTGGCATAATTCAGCGTATTCGTGCTTCTCTTCGCCCTCCGCCTGCAAGGACGGCTGTCTTATTTCTCTCGTCAATTCGTGTCTTAAAAAATCATTTATACTCACCGCTGTGCTCCAATTAGTAAAACCTGCCAACAACGGAAAAAACAACAGCACTAAGCATGCCGCCACCCTTATCCCAAAAAATATTTTTCGCCCATCTGACTTTATGGTTTGACATTTAGTCTTATGCTTCTCTTGCGCACCTGCATTTTTATGCCCGCACCTCTCACGCACAGGATACTCTATGCCATGCAAAACAACAATAGGCCTATTCATCCCCTCGTACTTGTCCATGCATTATGTATATGAGAAAATAAAAAATATATTACCTCGTCTACTCTACGCCTCTGCCCAACTCATAAAAATCAGTGGCTTTCAGATTGATAGTCATGTCATAACCGCTGTTGCTTGCCGCTATTCCTAGCTCTAAGCCCTCAAATGCCATGTATTGTGATAACAAGCGTGCCAGATCACTTTTTAAAACCTTAAGATATAGCGGTGAACAACCGCTTTTTTCGCCCACACTTGCACGCAGTCTATTCAGTAAAACCTTTGAATGTTTCATAGTATTTTTATTTTTGCCTCCTGCCGTTTCTTTTTATTCTCCCGAAAAAGCCTTTGAATGCCTTTGTTGTGTCGTATAAATTTTCTGTTCCATACAGTATATTCTTTGCCATCAGCATCGCTGCTTTATATGCTGAGTTGGTTTTGCTTATAGCTTGAGAAGAAAAAATTCCTATATCGTCATTTTCAGGAATAACTCCGACAAGTCCTGCTCCCAAGCTATCCTTAACCTCCTCAGGAGTCAAATAATCCCCGCTCAAAATCAAATCGCCTCTTACTCTGTTAAGAGCCAAGCTCGTTTTCATTCTATAGCTTCTCAATATGCTAAGCACCTTGTCCGCATCCTTTAATGCTGACAAATGCGGAGTTGCAACCACTATCGCCTCATTGGCAGCACTCACCGCCCTATGAAACCCTGCCTCGATGCCCGCAGGACAATCCAAAATGCAAAAGTCAAATCCTATCAAGTTTTGTGTTAATTCTCTCAAAGCCGCCGCCGTGATATTGGATTTGTCATAGCTGTGCGTAGACGGCAGCACAAAAACGCCCTCAATCACATCCTCAACCAAAGCCTGCTTTAGACGGCATTTCCCGCTTAAAACATCCACAATATCAAAAACAATCTTGCGCTCGATATCCATCACAACATCAAGATTATTCAGACCCATGTCGGTGTCAATAAGCAGTACCTTAAGACCCAAAGATCCCAGTACACGCCCCAATGTGGCTGCAAGCGTGGTTTTACCCACCCCGCCCTTGCCCGATGTAACAACTATGCTCCTTGCCATGAATACAATTTTATTGCATTTCTGGTGAGAAATTATAAGAGTTTTTGTAGTGTTTTGTTAGAATTTGTGAATGAGTTTATATAATCGTTTCAACTATATTGTTATATTTTTGATTTATATAAACATCAACATATTCAACCATTACTTTAGTGGATTGCAAATAACCTTCCACATCTAGCTTAGTTAATCTTGAGCTATTATCCGTATGTAATATGCTATTGCGAACCGCAATTAAGGCACTAAACTTATTTATATCTGGCTTTACAATACCATCATAATAATAGCCAAATATAATATCCTCACTTTCGCCATCAAATTGCTCTAATAAATTAACTAAATCTCTCTTGCCATTTTTTCCTTGCGGAAATTTTGTTTTGAATGAAAAATTTTCTTTTTTTACCAGTAACCGCTTGCCCTTAATAAATTTCAAATGCTCATATAGCATGTCTAATTTGCTTTGAAAACTTGGATTGCTTAAATCAATATTATCTGGTAAACATTTAAGCAACAATTGCGAATTCTGATACTCCGCCTTGACTATAGAATTATTTCTCATATAGTCTGACAGTTGCCCACTTTTAATTTTATTATCAATTAGTTTCTTTTTGAATTCATTTAATATTGATTCAATAAACACTTGGAATTTAGCACACAACAAAGAGATAGCTCCTTTAGATAAAGGCCCATAACTTGCGTCGTTCATTAGAGAAACTAATATATCAAGCTCTCTAACAGAAACTAAAAATGTATTTGTTGAATCAAAGTTGTATGTCATTGTCAAACTCAGACATCCACCTGTTGATACGATAATTCAAAGCAGTAGTACTCGTTGATTTTTTCTGAAAAACACTTTCATAGAAGATATTATCTTCAAGCAATTCGACATATTTATTACGAATACTTTCTTTATTATTAGTTAAATAATCTGTTGTCAATTTATCAAAACTTGCTAAAATATAATCAGCTATAGGTCGCATTGTCTTTGCATCACCAAATTTCCTAAAAGCCTCCTTAGCCTCAAAAACTATAAGCGTTTTTTTCATTACTTCATTAAATCTTTGTTTGTATTCAGCCTTGGCACCCAAATCTATATCCTTATTTTTTTGCATATAGGCATTCAAATACTGTACCAAAGAACCTTTATAATCTGATACACAATATTTATTCTCTTTATCTTTTATAATGTTATCTGCTATAGCAAAAAATCTCAAAATAAACTCTTCACTTACAAAACGCTTGTCCGGACTAGGTTTCGGAAATATTGCAAAAAGCTCCTTGTTTTCTAAAACAAGCTCCTTTAACGCTTCATTCAAATTTCCCCTATATAAACAATTTCTAAGTTCTTGGTAATTTAATGTCATCGCACCTTGATTTAGCCTCATAAAAACATCATACTTAATGTCCGGATCAGAATCATTTCTAATTAAGTTCACACGAAGAAGCCCATTGTCAAGCTTTGATGCAATCGGCGTATTCATCAATTGGCTATAAGTTTTAGTGTCTAGTTCAGAATAGACACCTAGCTTTGTCAACTTAAGGTCATCATCATAAAATCTCTTAATAGAGGATAATCTTTGCAAACCGTCCAAAACAAGCCATTTCCCATCTTCCGTCTCAGCAAAATAAATCGGTGGAATAGGAACATTCATTAAAATTGACTCTATCAAAGAAGAAGCCCTGTTATTATCCCATACCAATCTCCTTTGAAAGTCAACATCAAGTATTATTTTACCATCTCTTATCTTATTAACTAAGAATTCAACAGAATAATCATAATTAGTAATATTTATATCTCTTGTTTTTGGAGCAAAAAGATAATCCTCTTCCAAAATATTTTTTTTCATAATAACTCCTTATTTCATGTGTAGTTTTTAAAATAAAAAGCGTCTAGAAGCTATCCAATAGCTCTTTGTTTTTTAATAGCTTACCGCCGCCGTTTATAATGGCAAATTCCGGGATATCGCTGATATTGACCTTTAGCCCCAATTTTTGCGACAATAACACACTTACGCCGGGAATCTTGGCACTTCCGCCGGATACATATATACCGTTTCTTAAAATATCACCTGAAATTTCAGGACCTATACCATTGATTGCCGTTTCAATCAGATCAGCTATTCTTAAAAAATATGGTATCAGCACTTCTCTTAAATCGCCCGCTTCAATAATCTCGCTTGACGGACGTTTCTCTTTCAAGCACAAGCCTATCACCTCTTTTTTTGCCGTTTCCCCCCTGTGCATGCTTCCAATTTCCTCTTTCAGCCTTCTTGCGTCACTTAGCCCAATCTTTAGATTATATTTGCCCAAAATAAAATCAATAATCGCCCTGTCCATCATGTCGCCGCCCATACTCACACCATATGCCCCGCTTGATAAAATCTCCGACAAAGCGATGGTGGCAATCTCAGTAGTCCCGCCGCCCAAATGTGCAACCATGCTGCTGGTACTGCTTGCAACAGGCAAATCTAATCCTACCGCCGCCAGCATAATTTTAGGAACAACCCTCACAACACTAATCCCGGCCGCATAGGCAACATTATGATAGACCTCAACATCATCCTTTTTAAGCCCCGTCGGAATCGCCAAAATTGCTTTTATTCTGGGCTTGAGGATAAAGCTGCTAGGATATAATTTCAGTATTAATTCTTTCAAAAATGAAGCAGCAATTTTAGGCTCAATTATTATTCCATTCTT